>ENA-ORXT01001462-ORXT01001462.1-marine-metagenome-genome-assembly--contig:-NODE-1462-length-31690-cov-173.879606_pt1 | contig 31690 bp, 19 predicted proteins | sample MGYA00237868_ERZ511482 | MGnify/ENA metagenome assembly ERZ511482 | reverse complement strand
GTAGCCCGTAGGGGATTCGAACCCCTGCTACCAGGATGAAAACCTGGCGTCCTAACCCCTAGACGAACGGGCCAGTTTTGCTTTTCTATTAAAGCAGCGCAAATATATAATTCTTTCGACATACTGTGTAGTATTATTTCAAAAAAACTGAAGAAGAATTGACTTAGCTGACTTCTGTTATATTCTATGCCATATATCTCTTTGATAATGAGCTTGTAGACCATAATGTAAACGACAATTATAAGCCATTCTGAGCTGTCTGATGATTATTACTCAAATAGAATCTTAGCTTGGGTCCTATTCTACTTATCTTAGCTGCCAGATCATGAAAATCATACATTACCTCATATTCATTACTGGATGCTTATCATTCGCAACATCGGTACTTTCACAAGATTCTTATGGAGGTTATCCGTATGGATTGCTGGATAGGCAGCTAAAGTCTGCGACGTTGATTCCTGAACTTACTGTGGAAAAGCTGACTTCAAGGGAAATAAAAACTGCAAGCGAAACTAATTTTTTTGCCATATCACGTGCTGTGAAGACTTCTGATCAGAAAGGGCAATGGACAGACCTTAATAATGGCCGATGGATATGGCAGCTCAAACTAAAACTAACTGATCTACAGTCGGTTAGCGTCATGTTAAGTGACTTTGCACTTCCAGAACAAGGCCGACTATTTATCTATAATCAACAAGGAGAAAGGATATTAGGCGCTTATACCCATGAGAACAATAATGCCACACGAGACTTCATGTCGGATATGATAGAAGGGGAGGTGATCATCATAGAATACGATGAGACGTCATCTAAACAGCCTACGCTACCATTCGTACTCAAAAAATTATACATCTCAGATACTCAAACATACTTGAACGCTTCGGCAATGGAAATCGACACGGGGTTCATGGCCAGTCGCCCGTGCCACCCAAACGCTAATTGTGCCGAAGGAGACGGCTTAGCAGACCAAAAAAGAAGCTTATGTCGGATCTTAATGGTATTAGATGAAGGTTTGGTCTATTGTACAGGCTCGCTGATGAATAATGGGAGGCAAGACCAAAGGCCATTGGTTTTATCTGGATTTCACTGCCAAGATTATTTTACCCCGTTGCATCAGTTTTGGAGATTTGACTTCAATTTTATCACAGAGACATGTGAAACTCCCATGAGTGCACCTTCTTTTAATCGGATCATAGGCTGTCGCCAAGTAGCTGGTTATAGAGAAGCAGATATGCTGCTCTTAGAGCTGACGACGATTGTTCCAGTATCTTTCAGTGTGTATTTTAATGGCTGGGATCGAAGTGACGATTATTCACCTGTCCCGACGAAGCACTTGCATCACCCACTAGGTGATATCATGAAAGTATCTATAGATACGAATGACTTAGTGATTCATCCTCAGCAAGTGAGATGGGATAACAGTACTGTGACGCCTCCTGATCACCATTTTAGAGCAGTATTAGATATAGGAGCTCATGAGATAGGCTCTTCTGGCGGACCATTATTCGATGGCAGTGGCAGGGTAGTCGGACAGCTGCACGGTGGTCAGGTGGATAGTCTTGATTGTGGTGAGAATAGGGCTTTCTTCGGTCGGGTAGCGATCTCGTGGGAAGGAGGAGATTCGATCCAGAATAGACTGAAGGACTGGCTGGACCCGACTGATATGGGGATGTCTCAGATGGATGGTATGAATCAAGAATCTAATGATGGTCAGTTCTATAATTTAGCTGGAAGAGTAGTGGATCATACTGGAGAGGGCATAAGTAATGTCGAAATGCTCTTACGTGGGGATGGGACTGGATCTACGTTTACAGGTGTCGATGGTCAGTTTGTTTTCGAGAATGTGCCTGAGAATGCAGTCTTCTCAGTGACGCCACAACTGATGGATACAGCGATTAATGGCGTGTCAGCTACCGACATCGTCCTGGCTCAGCAGACTGTTTTGGGCTTGAGAGAATTCAGCGATGAGCTACAGCGACTCGCTGCGGATGTCAATCTGGATGAAAAGACTTCGGCGGTGGACTTAGTCCAAATGGTAAATGTCATTCTGGAATTCCAACCAAATTTTACTTCCAATCAGACTTGGGGGTTTCTTCCAAAATCGATCATACTGCCTGGTGAGAACAATCTCGAATTCAGAGCTTATAAATTAGGTGATCTAAATTTTAGTGCGATCATACCAAATTGATGTTGTGTAGATTAGCTTGCGTAAAATTATATATTTCATATTCCAATAAGAGAATCCCCTTGCAGCACCTTGAAAAAGGAAACTGTGCATACTCTTTGTAAACTTTCTGGTAGGCTATCGAATCAGTTAAGCTATATTAATTTACTATCTTTTTCTATGAGAGGAATTTATTCTTGCTTCTCTGCATGGTTTACGTTCTACACGAGATTATGACATTCGAATGACAATGTTTCTAAAGCTTCATCAGCTTGGAAATATACGCCTTTTCGATGTTGTCGGATCTCATTTTAACAAAATAGGTCCCCGCTGATAGGTCTTTAATCTGCAACTCATTAGATGTCAGTTTAGCACTTTGTCTCACGATTTGTCCAGTCACATTCACGATTTCAATGCTCCAGTCATTCGCTTGATTGACTAAGTCGTTATCTATGGAGACAATGTCATGTGCTGGATTTGGGAATATAAAATTTATATCCTCCGATATATCATCTTCTACACTACTGATATTAGCATCTATGATACTAAATCCGTCTACCCCTCCTTCTACTAAGTGTCCCTCACCATAATCGCCTATGGTAAAGATGATTTGGATTTCATCATTGATGTCGATCAGGTCTTTGAGCGCATGCACAGATGCTTCTCTCCAGAACCCAGTTTCTCTCGTATCTGTGTCTACTATTTCTAAAATAACTGTATCTATTTGATTCGTTACCAAAACTGTCAAAGAATCATTAAGTGGACTGTCCTGGAACCCACCATCATTGAAAAACCATAAGTGATAACTGAGTTCTGGATCTGCATAACTGGTTAGGTCTGCTACAGGAGAAGTCAGAATAGTCTCGCCATCATCCACATCATCTCCGCCTAGGCTGCCGCCCATATTACCTGTGACGTAGCTATATTCTCCTATATCATCAGGTAAGTCATCGGTGACATTAGAAGCTTTATCATCTAAAAAAGTACCGACTGGTATAGCCCTTTCCCATATACCTGAAGTAGCGGAGCTCATGACATCCCACCCAAAGTCTAAGATAAAGTCATCCATATAACCTTCCTCAAGCGTTACTTGTATTTCTGCGCCAGCTGATACGATAAAGTCTTCTGTCACAATGGATTGATATCCCCACTTACCCGCGACCAGTTGATATGTCCCTTCTGTGACCTCTGCATTCTCAATGACTCCTTGAGCATTAGTCATTAATTCAAAGCTGGTTAGCTGATTAGACAGCAGAATGGACACTTCTCCTAATGAAGTACCATCTATTGCTTTTAAAGACTGTCCATTTACAAATACTGATTTAACCTTTTCTAGCTGTACATCAAGAACTGAGACTATACCATTTTCTAAATTTACTATGGTATCCAGTGGCAAGTAGTCTGGGTGCAGGAATTGTACTGTGAAACTCCCGCTTGAAGCTTGGCCAGTCTTATATTCTCCAGTTGCCTCTGATGTCACATCATTGGGATCATCCGATAGTATTTTAATTGACACGCCATTTATAGGATTCGCGGTACTCTCATCAGTCACTATCCCTTCGACATAGCAGGCTCTATTTACATTGGGGCGGAGGACATAGAGGCCAGTAGATATATCACTGACCAGAACTAATCCTGATTCTAAAAAAGGAGTCGCTCCCCAAGCGCCGTCAAATCCTCCATTACCACCAGGCCATGTATCATATTGGCCCACCTGAATAAGATTATCTGGCTTCTGAGCATCGACTATGATGAGGCCGTCTGTGTAGTATGATATGTATAAGTAGCCATCCTTATAATGCACATTATGGGGTATCACGCCCAGTCCTACTGTTGCTACTGGCCTGAACTGATCAGTCATCTTTATATCATTCAGATCACTGATGTCAAAAGCTTCCACATATGCATTTCCTCGCTCATCAGTGGTGTAGACCATCGAGCCATCATCATTCGTCCATGCGTTATGGGTGAATCTGAAAGCTGTCGGTTGCTCAGCCAAGAGTGTAGGATTGGCTTTGTCGCTGACATCATAGATACCTAAATTACCAAAGCCACAGACGATCTGAGACGCATACATCTTATCATCTAAGACAAATAAATCATGGGAGTAAGTGACATTCTCTATGCCTACGATGGGTGGTTCTATTGGACTCTGATTCGCATCAAGAATGATGGCTCCTGATACAGGTGAACCACATCCACCATTACAGCCTGACAAGTATATGAAGCCACTGTCATCAATGTAGAGATTATGGCAGGTCCGTAGCGGTGACTCTACGATAGAGTCTCTGGTTATGACCACTGTCATAGTATCGAATGATGTATCTATGCCTGTAATCACGGTGTCTATCACGACACTATCTAAGCGGACGAGGATGTCTGTCTGTTCTACTGTAGGCTTATAGAAGGTATGTGTTACAGTTTCAGGAGCTTGACTCATGTCTATAATCAATAGACCATCTTCGCCTTGATCTGCTACGACATATACAAAGTCACCAAAGGACTTCATGTCTCGCCAGACTGAATTAGCTCCAGGGATGTCTGCTATTTCTACAGGATTAGTCGGATCTGCTAAACTGATGATTTTAGTAGATTCGACAGTGCCTAATACTGCATATTCTACACCATCTTTATCCGTGTAAGCCCATATATCATTGCTTTCTACATCGGGAATGAACTGTGAAATAAATTCCACATTTTGCTGTCCAAATGATTGGAATAGGGTAAAAATGTTGATTAAAAGTATTGAAATACAAAATTTGGTCATTGACATTTTACTTTATGATCATGAAGATTCCATGATTAATCTTTAAGATATGATAACGCAACTGAAATTTACAGTCTAAAGATGACTATTACTATAGCATTTGATCAGAGAATTATTAATTTAATAAATATGTCCCTGATATGTCATGACTTAATCATGATAGAGCCTTAAAATTCTGCCTCACAGGAAGAATAACTACTTTTACACCTTCATTATAGAATAAGTAATTTATGAAGATCTATCATAATCCAAGATGTAGAAAGAGTAGAGAGACTCTTGCCTTAGTAGAATCAAGGGGTATAGATCCCGAGATCATTCTGTATCTCGAAGAAATACCGACTAAGAAGGAGATTAAAGCAATCTTAAAGATGCTCGGTATTAAGGCAGAAGCTTTAATCAGAAGAGGCGAAAAGATATATAAAGAAGAATATAAAGGGAAGACTTTAAATGAATCACAGTGGATTCAAGCTATGGTAGATCATCCTAAATTAATCGAGCGACCCATCGTGATCAAAGGAGAGAAAGCGATCATCGGACGACCACCTGAAAATGTGAATGACCTTTTATGAAAATTAAGTTTGACAAGTATCAAGGTACAGGAAATGACTTTATCATCGTCAATGGGATAGCCCAGCCGCAGGTTCTAAAACTTACTCCAAATGAAGTCAAGGGTCTATGTGACCGTCATTTTGGGATTGGGGCAGATGGACTTATGATATTGACGGAAGATCTTAATTCAGATTTTCTGATGACTTATTATAATGCTGATGGTCACGAGAGTACTATGTGTGGTAATGGTGGGAGATGTCTATCAGCATTTGCATATGAGCAGGGAGTATGTCAGACTGAAGCTGAGTTTAACGCAGTAGATGGCTTACATAAAGTACGGATCACAGAGGATCATATCATAGAGCTTCAGATGAAAGATGTCTCTCAGATCAGTAGAGATGATGATGCATTTATTCTCGATACTGGATCTCCTCATTATGTCACTTTTGTAGATGATTATCATGAGATAGATATAGTCGCTTTTGGTAAGTCTATCAGGTATTCTAATCAATATTCTTTGGAAGGTATTAATGTGAATGTAGCCTCACTCATAAACGATCGACTTCATGTGAAGACTTATGAGAGAGGCGTAGAGGATGAGACATATTCCTGCGGAACTGGTGTCACAGCATCTGCGATCGCGGCCAGTTTATACTATCCTGCATTAGCAGGCGAGTCTGAAGTAAAGATCATCTCTAAAGGTGGTGATCTAAAGGTAAGATTCAGAAAAGAGTCTGATGATCTATTTACGCAAGTATGGCTATGTGGTCCTGCGACTAAGGTCTATTCTGGCATGATTACATTATAAATAATTCTGTATTTTACTTTTTTATACGAGCCATATTTTACCTTTTACATGAGCCATATGTGCTATAGTGACAATGCTCTATTGGCAGTCTTCAATCTTAGCTTCAAATACCGCCCCTGCTTTTACCTCAAAAAGCGGATCTAATGATATACAATTTCCAGCTTTGTAAAGGACATTTTCAGGACCATTGACCGTGCCATTCGTTTGAATTAATTGATCAACGTGGACAACTTGACTTGCGATGACAGGTGTATTAAGTTCTATAAGCTGATTCGGGCAGCCAAATGAGTTTTCGCTAAAAGGAGTGGAATCCACATCCTGCTTATCCCAATTAACTCCTACGTTATTATTAAGTCCAGCATCTTTTAGAGCGGCCGAGATTCCATTATTCTGCCCAGCCTCTACAGGCCACGGTGAGCTATTAGAGTAAGTGACTTGATCTACAGGACTACTGAAAAAATCTTCGATACTTAGTGTCTCACCTGAGTTAGATAGCGATCCCGAGTAGGTGTAAGATGGTGCGATACCATACTTATTAGCGAACCAGCTCGCATTACTTGCAATGATTATTATTTCATTTGGATTGATAAAATCACTCGGACCAAAATCAAAAATAACTCCTTGTGAGAATGCTACATCGGCAAGAGGTATTTTCACTTGACTCGTATTCTTTAATTCTATAAATTCAAAAAAGCTACCGGAGATAACCTGGTTATTAGGAGTGATGCTATCCGCAGGAGCATAGTGTATTTCATTAATAATGATGTCGCTGTAATTATACACAGCATCGGCACCGAATGTATTCTCTCCGAACGGTGTCACATAGACATTTTGATTAGACCAATTCACAGAACTTGTATTGACTAAGTTAGCATCTATCAGAGCAAGACTAAATTCGCTATTGACGACATCCTCATCCCATGGGAAGAGGGAAGAATACGTGACCATGTCTATGGACTGGCTAAAGAAATCTTGAAGCTCTATCTTCTCTCCTCCATCAGCTAATTGACCAGTGTACGTATCCGTCGGACTGACACCAAATTTATTGGCGAACCAAGTCGCGTTCTTGGCTAATACTACAAATCCTCCTGCTGCAATCACATCATTATCATCGAATGTATAATCTATGCCACTGGTAAACTGTACACCCGTGAGCGCTATATCTGTAGTTCCAGTATTCTTAATTTCAATAAAATCAAAAAGGCTGCCAGGGATAACTTGATTCGATGGCGATATACTGTCAGCAGGGGAGTAGTGGATCTCATTGATCACTAGCCCTGAGTAGTCTGGAAGGATATCATTACCGAAGGTGTTTTCGGCTTTAGGCGTTACGAAGACATCTTGATTGGACCAGTTAGCTGGTGACATCCTATTAAGTGACGGGTCAATAAGTGCTAAGCTATATTGGCCTCCCGCAGCATCAGTATCCCAAGGTGCCAGATTAGAGTAAGTGACTTCATCTATAACTCTACCAAAAAAGTCCTCGATCCTAACTGTCTCCCCGACGTTACTGAGATTTCTTGTGTATTCGCCATCAGGACTGAAGCCATAGATTGATTGAAACTGGGCTGCATTATTAGCGATAACTTTAAATTGTCCTGGAGGTATAGAGATAAATTGGCTTGGAAAAGTATAATCTATCCCTCCAGATATACTGATATCATTTATCTGCAACAAGTTATTACTCGTATTTTTTAGTTCTATGAACTCACCGTTGATTCCAGATGATGGAGCATAATGTAGCTCATTGATGACTAAGCCATTATAGCTTTTATAGGCATTACTATTGAATGTGTTCTCTGCATTAGGTGTGACGAATACATCCTGTTCAGACCAGTTTATTGGGTTTTCGTTAGGTCGAGTAGCATCGATTAGGGCTAAACTGTAGTCTCCATTATTCGGTATCGGATCCCATGGGACACTGTTAGTATAGACCAATGAATCTATGAAATTACCAAAAACATCTTGGACCCATACAGAATCAATATTATTACTTAATTGACCTTTAAATTCATCGAAAGGAGCTATACCATATCTCTCGTGGAACCACATTGAATCCTTTGCTAACGTGATAAAACCAAATGGCGTGATGAAGGAATTATCCTTAAACTTATACTGTACTCCTTCCGTAAATTCTACATCAGTTAAAAAGATAAGATTTCCTGTTGTGTTTTTTAACTCTACAAATTCAAATCTCTTTTTAGCAATGGTGTCTCCATTAGGCAGAATACTATCATTGGGATTGTAGTGAATTTCATTTATCACGATCCCACTATAATTGGGTATCGCATTGGGATTAAATACGTTAGTGGCTCCTGGTGTGTAGAATACCGATTGTTCTGACCAATTCACAGGACTATTATTAGTGGTGAATGGATCAATAACGGCTAAGCTATAAAAGCCATTATCTGGTACTGGATCCCAAGGCATTCGATCATCATATTTTACTTTATCGATGGTCTTTAAGTCTGGAGAGAGCAGCCTTAATTCTTCGCCACCGTTGTCTAACTTTCCATCAAATACATAATCAGGAGCAAAGCCATATTTTAATTGAAAATTAGTAGCATCTTCTGCTAATACTAAAAATCCACCAGCAGGAATGACATCTCCCTCATCGAAAACCACTGTGATACCTTTATCTATGACTAAGTCAGTTAAAGATATAGTAGAGGTGCCTCTATTGTGCAGCTCTACGAATTCGAATTCCTTGCCATCAATGATATCACCATTTGGCAGAATGCTATCATTCGGATTATAGTGAATTTCGTTAAATCGAAGATTACTATATTCTTGTCCAACATAGAATCTCTTAGGACACATCGCTGACCATACACCACTACGCCGCACTCTAGCTTTTAAATCATATACTCCAGCGGGCAGACTGATGGATCCGGTATATACCATCGCATTTTGACTTATGCCACCATTAAAAGTACGAGGATCACTACCGTCGATGGTATAATATATAGTTCCAGCTCCGTTGGTGTTATTTAAAGTAATTGACGTTCCAGCAGCAACGATTCCTCCATTTATACTAGATGATACACCGTTGACAGACGGGTATATGCCCAATCGTTTAAATTCTTGAATTAGCTTAGCCGTCCTTTGCGGGAAATAGCTGTTATTCATTCGATTGAGTTCGGTATTAAAATCGGCGGGGCTCCAAAAGGGTTTATTTATAGCGCCATTTACTGTGAAATCGTAGTTACCCCAACGGGCTGCCTCTGCTATGACAGAGGTATCGATTTGGGCTATTCTTGAATTATACAAACTGTCTATTTTGAATGGAGTCAGTATGCCATCATCAAAGCAAGCGCACTGCATTTTATCCGCCATAATTAGATTAAATTCAGTATTACCTACTAGATTTGCAGGTACTGGACCAGTCCGGCTAGGGGCATTGAAAAAATTGATATCACCTGAAAAAGATGGGTGCCACTTCGCACCATTACCCATGGCTAGATCCGTATCCCAAAGGATGAATTTATAGGGTGCGACTCCAGGTGTTATGTTGCCTCCACATAGTGCATTCTGATCTGCAGTCCAATCATATCCACTAAGGTATGACATCATCATCAGGTAATTAGCTGCATTGTCAAGATCTATGTAGTTATTGGTATTAGCAATAGCTGCTGCTGAGTTTAAATTTATTCGATTGGGGAGTGCTGTGTATATATTACCATTGCCATTCCAATAATCATCAAAACTTCTCCTGACTTCATAATCATCCTTATCGTCTCCAAAATACGACTCAAACCATGATTCATCTGGCCTTTCCATAAGGTGATACTGTCCCATGTACTCACTATTTACATATACGTGCACATAGCGTCCATGAGCTGAAGGATAGCCTAACTCCATCGCAGCATCCATGATGGTACGATTCCTAACAAATTGAGCCAGATTATCATTTCCAAATTCTCCGTTCAAGCCATCTTGGCTTCCAGATCTGAGCAATAACTTGTCGAATTCTTTGACAGGAGGTACTCTATATATATGGTCTTCGTATTCGTCTGTGTCGAATACATCGTATTCCAATTTTTTGGTTCCATATTTACTTTTGAATTCTAAGCGGTAACTCTTTTTTGGATTAGTCGGACTCCCGCCCCAAGTTTGTAGTCCACAGTTGACCATGAATCCCTCTTTTCCGTTTGGAAATATCATTTCCGCTGATACTTCGACTTCGGTAGAGACTGGATCATTACTATTGATGAAGTTAGTCACTAACGAGATCGTGGGTATTGATTTTAGCGATGTCTCCATTAGAGGACCATAGGTAGGATTATTGGTTATATAGTTATACATATATCCCTGATTGATGATATCTGAGGGAAATATATAGCTGTGTGTGATCACATCTGTCGTGTCTGCGGAGCTGTAGGCGATAGCTCTGATGGTCTTGCTGCTGTTGATAGAGATCGGACCAGTATACACTTGACCTATAGAGGTCGACGGCTTAGAGTTATTAGTGGTGTACCTGAATGTAGCATTCGGGTCATTAGGGGAGGAGATGGTTACTGAAATCGGAGAATTATAGAATCCTCGCTCTTGACTGAATTCAATATCAATCTGACCTTGGCAAATGAAACTTAGGAATATCAAGATCGATAAGGTCAAATATCTTACGATCTTAAATGTTGAGCTATGAGAAGGGATAAAAATCATATAGTAAAAATCTTTGTGTTAACGGTCATTAAAGACATACCTAAGACGACGCCAATATTCGAAGGCACATAAATCAAATGATTTATTTTAAATATATTCATCTAATTTGTCAATGATCAAATTATTTATTGAATGTTAGTTACATGGCTCAATATCGGCCAAAAATTCTGCATTACCAGCTACTTCAAATCCTGGTAATAGTTCTACAAAGTTTCCTGCTTTGTAGGTTGTGTTATTATTACTATTTACAATACCATTAGTCTCTATTGAAATAACAGCATGTTTTGTACCACTTACAATCTGTGGGAAATTACTCTCGACGATAATATTGATACATGTAGAGAATACGTTCATGGCATTAGGTGTCACTTTCACTGCCTGTGCTTGCCAATTAAGTGCAATGTTACTAGAATTGGTACTATTATTAAAACCTAAACTACTCTGTCCCATACTTGGAGTAGAGTCCCAAGGAGAAGAGGCAGAGTAGTGTACTTGATCTATGTCATTACCAAAGAAATCTTCTAAGGCAACAAGTTCACCCACATCACTCAGTGATCCAGAGTATTGACCATATGGAGCGAAGCCATATTTTTGTTGAAACCTTGTCGCATTCTTAGCTAATACAATATATCCATTAGGAAGGATTACACTGGAAGGACCGAATGTATAATTGATACCACTACTGAAGTTAAGCTCATTTAAGAATAATAAAGAGTTAGAGGTATTATGGATTTCTATGAATTCATATGCTTCTCCACTTACTGTTTGATTATTTAGATAAATACTATCAGCTGCATTGTAATGGATTTCATTAATAATGACAGCGGATAAGTCGGCCACAGCATTATTATCAAAGATATTTTCAGCTCTTGGTGTCACAATGATATCTACTTTCTGGCTTGCCCAGTTGACAGCAATTGTATTACTTTTAGTCTCATCTATCAGACCTAGGCTATATGCGCCATTAGCAGGATCTGGATCCCACGGGAAGTTACTACTATACGTTACTTCGTCTATGACATCACCGAATAAATTTTCTATGGTGATTCTTTCTCCAGTATTAGATAGGTTTCCATCATATTCTCCATCTGCGGTAACAGAAAATTTCTGATTGAATCTAAAATCGTTTTTAACTATCACTTTAAATTGACCAGGAGCTAATGAACTAAAATCTGGAAACTGATAGTTAATGCCTCCACCTAAGTAAATATCATTAAGCCAGACCAGGTTATTTCCTACATTTTTAATTTCGATAAACTCATATTCTGTGCCTGAGATATTACTGCCATTTACACTTTCACTGCTAGGGTTATAATGGATCTCATTGATGACTAACGTATAAGGTGTCACTAAGTCCAAATTTCCGAATGTATTATCTTGCATCGGAGTGAATGCTGGAGTCTGATTAGACCAGTTGACTGGTGTATCATTATCGAAGTCAGCATCAATAAGTCCTAAACTAGCTTGGCCTAAAGCAGCCACTTGATTCCAGAAAGGAAAGTTGCTGTAGCTTACTTGATCTATGTCATTTTCTAAGAAGTCTTTCATAATGATTGACTCACCATTATCTGAGAGAGTCCCAGTATACTGAGCATGAGCAGGTACTCCAAAGTGAGCTATGAATGCTGAAGTATCTTTAGCTACAATAAAGAATTCTCCTGGACCTATCTTTAAGTAGTCATCTATCCTTGCTGAAAATGCTCCAGAGAAGGTGACACCCGTGACATCCAGTGAGTCAGGGCCATTATTTTTAATTTCTACAAACTCATGAATCGGATTGCCTGATTGTGGGCGATATGATATTTCATTGATGACCAAGGCGGATAGATCTTTGATAAGGCCATTGCATGATGCAAAATCATTTTCTGCTTTAGGCGTAATAAATGAGCATTGATGCGACCAGTTAGCTGAGAAGCTATTATCTAGGCTGTTATCGATCAGTGCAAGACTATACACGCCATTATCAGGGATGGTATCCCATGGCAGCTTGTCATTATATTTTACACTATCTACTATATTTCCGAAATTATCTACGAGCTCTATGACTTCTCCACCATTGTCTAGTTTACCTCCATAATTATAATCCGCCTCAAATCCATACAGTGACTTGAATGCAGTTGGATATCTGGCGAGGACTATATATTCATCAGGATTAATCATATCCCCATCATCAAAATTATGAGATATACCGTTATCAAATTTTAAATTACCAAGGTTGACAGCACTACTTCCGGTATTGATGATCTCCACAAATTCTCCAAATTCATTTGTTGGACTATAATGTATCTCATTGATGACGATGCTATAGTTTAGAGGATTCTGAGGCGCACCTGCAATAAATGTATAGGCATCTGACCAGTGACTCCATCTACCACTATTATCCTTATGTCGGACTCTTACCTTATAAGTCTTGCCCTCTTTTAGATTAGAACCATCGATATCTTGACTTGATGAATAGTTAGATAATTGGCCACTTTCCCAGACTGGAGTGATCTCATATTTAGGCTTACACTTCAGATCATAAATAGCATTAGAAGGATCAGTCCATTCTCCCACTCTCCACTCTACAGCAGCAAAAGTCCCATTACCCTGAGGATCAGAGAATCCTGAATTAGTAAAAGTCAAATCATCAATCGGAAATCCAGCTCCACCTGTATAGTTAATCGCGGGCTTGTTAGGGATGAAGCTTTCCTCTACATGGTATGGATTGGTTAAGGGATTTGAAGGATATCCAGCATTACTTGTGGAGTTATAAGAAGTCGCAGCATTTATCAAGTGATTAGATCGATTTGTAAACCAGTTTTTATACCATGTGATGACTTCTTGGTAATTACCATAATTTATGGCATTTCCATTAGCATCCGTCTGACCAGACCATCGTATTTTGTCGAGATTCACCCAGTCGACATTATTGGCACTTCCGTATATATGTTTAGACTCAGAGTTTAATAAATGATCTAATTGTTCAGGATTGAATAGTAGATCTATTGTACTTCTGAGACGATTAGTGAATTCTATTTTGAAATCATCGTAATTGAGCAATTGTGTCTTAAGTGGTCCTCTGATGTATCTATCGGTTCTTGAATCGCTACGAGGCATCGCTACTCTACTTCCATGATTCATTCCGAATGTCTCATCAAAATCTCCAGTCTGTACCGTCCACTTTTCAGTGACTGGATTGTAATATTCTCTATAACTGTGCTGTCCTGGATAGTTCGTTTCTCCATTAGCCACCAGTTCTTCCATAACCCAGTTAGAGTAATAGTGATCCAGATCTAAATTGTCTTCATAAAAAGATTGTGAATTAATCGGCACATTACAGCTAGAACAGCCATTTTTAGAATCACCCATAGCTGTATTCCATGCTTGATAAGCCGCATTGCTTTCCCCATATGGACCATCAGATCCTGCATGTGATAATGACCAGTCTTTGTATCCATATATATTACCATCAGGTAGTTTATGCTCAGATAGCATATCACCACCCCAATCTTCTATGACCATGTATAATCCCCAGAAGTCTCCATCTAGGCCTCCTTCTGTGGAACCATCAATAATCCTGAACTGATGATAGTCTACCAGCTTATTAAAGCCACCTGAAAGTTCTGCAAGTTTGTAAATGAGAGATTCTGTCAGTCCATGACCATTAGCATCATTTACCCATCCACCTGATAAAGCTATCTTACCACGAGCTGTATCATACTCGTCAAAACAATCATCTACCGGCTTTAGCTCATGCTCTGCATTAAGATCAATTTTTATATTTTTTTTGACTCTCTTATGTCTTGATCCTTTGCCTCTGCTTCTATAACCAATGTGATCATAGACTATACCATTATAGACGACTGTACCCTGACCTTCATAGTCAAAGCATTTATAGTTAGATGATTCTATGTACTCATTAATATCAGTCGTAGAGGATATGAGGTTAATAGATGGCAGCGTGTCTAAATCTGAGAAACTATAGCCTTGAAAATCAGCACTTCCATCGTATACGAAGTAAGCATAATTAGATTCATTATGATTTTGGTCTGGAAAGTATTCATTGTAACCATTATTATTGAAGGCATGAATTCTATACCTGACTAAGTTTCTATGCTGATTTATACTTCCAGGTATTGTAGCTGTGTATACACCGTTATTGGCTGTAGAGTCAGCTCCGATCCCATTATCTGACATACTGATTGCTGTCCAGTTAGACGCATAGGCTACATCAGTCTTTCTGATATAGCTTCCAGGCAGGACGACTTGATATTCTAATTTTACACTGAATGTTCCCGGAGCATTTGCTAAATTTTCGAATTCGGCTTCTATATTTACAGCTTCACCGCTGTTAGGTTTATTAGGTTTTTTTGAGACTCTATTTGCTATTGGGATGTTAGGAGAGCTAATACTGACTGCATTACTTGCTCCAGGCGTAGGCGATGCAGCTTTCCATGATCCACCATGCTTTCCAGGTAAATCAGGGTGTAATTTTTGAATAGAAGTCAGTACCTTAGAAGTGCTTGAAATATAACATCCTGATCTACCATCATAAGTACTGTATTCTGTATCTTGAAAGTTGACAGAAGGCCATTCATCCCAACTATTATATTTTACTTTGTCAATCTGTACAAAGGTTTTATTTCTTAAAATTATCTCATCTCCTTTGTTACTCAACTTGCCTGAGAAAGGTCCGAACTTTTTGGCAGCAAGAGGGACAGAGATTGCTGATGGATCTTGAGCGACAATGATGTATTTTCTAGAACCAATGGTAGAGCCTGCGGGAAATTGAAAATCCACACCTTTGTCCAATAACCAGCCAGATATATCGACATTGAAGTCAGAGTTATTATATATCTCAACAAATTCTGCCTTATTCGTGACAGTATCTGATCTATAGTTGATCTCAGTGATTACTAATCCTTGTGAAAACGCACATACAGTACTTAGTACTGATATGATCAGAATCAAACTATATTTATAACCTTTGAACATTTTAATTTATTTGCATTTCAAGTAAATAGCCTTTCGACAGTGCTGAGTAGCAGACTTTAAAGAGTGGCGGTGTACGGGTGTATGGTATGAAGATCGCAAGTTAAAGCTTATAAGCTACTATTGCAAGTACTTTTAAGACGTAGAATTGTTTGAAAAGCCACAATATTTAATTGTTAAATGTCTTAGCTGATTTCTAAATTCATCTTAGCATTTTGAAGTTCAGATAAGGAATGCTGGTCACTTTGGCTTTTGCAAATAAGGATACCTCTATCATACATGTCTAATGCAGCTTGTATTTCTTCTATTTCCTCAAGAAGCTTGGCATAGTGGTAATAGAGTCCAGTGTAGTTGGGGTCAGTATCTAATAAATACTGATATTTCTTTATGGCGTCTTCATTCAAGTCTAATTTTTCATACTCCTTTGCTATGGCAAAATGTAAGAATGAACTACTTGGATCTTCTTCTAAAAGTGATTTTAATTGCTCTAATCTCATTAAATCTATCTTTTTTGATTTTGGTCAAAAACCCTTGACACTTTACTATTATCATCCTTCATCGCTTGATTTTAAGCCACAGGCTAAACTAATCCTATATATTTGTACTTGTTATTTAATTTACACACCACACATAACAAGAAGCATAGATGAAATTACTTGTTTGTATCAGTAAAACGCCTGAGACGACCTCAAAGATCTCATTTGTTAATGATAATTCAGAATTTAATACGGAAGGTATATCCTATATCATGAATCCTTATGACGAATGGTATGCACTGGTCAGAGCACTTGAGCTTAAGGAGCAACTGGGAAGCGGTACTATCACTGCGATCAATGTTGGCTCAGCAGCTAATGATGTAATAATCCGAAAGGCGCTCGCAATCGGCGCAGATGATGCAGTCAGAATAGATAAAGACCCATCAGACTCTTTTGATGTCGCGACTCAGATAGCCAGCTATGCAGAAGGAAAAGGATTCGATATCATCTTTACCGGTAAGGAGACCATAGATTATAACGGAGCTGAAGTGGGCTCTATGCTCGCGGCTAAGCTTAAACTTCCATTCCTGTCTTTCGCAAGTAAGCTGGAGCATGACGGTACTAAAGCAGTGATCGAAAGAGATATAGAAGGTGGAGTAGAAGTGGTAGAAGTCACGGGACCATTCGTCATATCAGCATCTAAAGGGATGGCAGAGCAGAGAATACCTAATATGCGAGGCATTATGATGGCAAAGCGTAAACCACTGGAAGTGATAGCAGCAGTAGCAAGCGAAGATTTAGTAAGCACTGTATCATACAGCCTGCCAGATGAAAAAGGCGGTGTGAAAATGATCGATCCTGATAATATGGACGAGTTAGTCAGATTGCTTCATGAAGAAGCAAAAGTTATTTAATCTTATTTAGTCAATCATTTAACTGTAAAATATATGTCAGTTTTAGTCATAGCAGATAATTCAAAAGGTAGTTTTAAGAAAGGAGCTTTAGAAGTAGTACACTATGGGCACTTGGTGGCACAGTCAATAGGAGCGGACTGCCACGCGCTGGTCATAGGAGAGGCAAGTGCTCCTGCCATACTGGGTAAATATGGAGCTGCAAAGGTCCACCACATCAGCGATCCCTCATTTAATGATTTTGATGGTCAGAAATATGAATCAGCTATTGCTGAAGTCGCTCAAAACATAAATGCTTCTGTCGTCATATTAAGTCATACTTCTGCTGGTAAATCTTTAATAGGAGGACTCGGAGTGGCACTTAATGCTGGAGTCGTCTCAGGGGTTAATTCTATCCCTGATGTATCCGATGGGTTCTCAGTGACTAAGAATGTATTTGCTGGGAAAGCGCTTGTGACATTGAAGATCAACTCAGCTATCAAAGTTTTGAGTCTTATGGGGAATTCGATCCCTCCACAAGAAGTAGCAGCTGAAGCACCTGTAGAAGTCGTGACAGTCAATGGTGTAGAGTCTAATGTGACGGTCATAGAACAAAAGACAGTAGATGGCATCGTGCCATTACCAGAAGCAGAACTGGTAGTCTCTGCAGGTAGAGGTATGAAGGGTCCAGAAAACTGGGGTATTATCGATGATCTTGCTGCTACGCTATCCGCGACGACAGCTTGCTCCAGACCTGTAGCTGATACAGGATGGAGGCCACATCATGAGCATGTAGGTCAGACAGGAGTAGCGATCAGACCAAATCTTTATATAGCAATCGGTATATCTGGAGCGATACAGCACTTAGCTGGTGTGAACCAGTCTAAAACCATTGTCGTCATTAATAAAGATCCAGAAGCGCCATTCTTCAAAGCGGCCGATTATGGAGTCTGCGGAGACTTATTTGACGTAGTCCCTAAACTCACAGAATCTATTAAAAAATATAAGGCAAGTTAATCAATTCAGACGTATTTTTGATTCGCAATTTCTTCGTACTTTGCATCATATATTAGGGGTAAATGAAGAAAATTGAACTTGAAATTGTTGCCTTATCTCACAGTGTAACGCAGTCTCATAATTATGCTGTCGTACTTGGTGAGATAGAAGGTGAAAGAAGGTTACCTATTGTCATAGGTGGATTCGAAGCACAAGCTATCGCTGTAGCAATGGAGAAAATGAAGCCTAACAGGCCACTTACCCACGATTTATTTAAGAATACGATGGACTCCTTTGACATTAAGCTAAAGGAGATTGTGATCAATAATCTTCTGGATGGAATATTTTATGCTAAGCTAGTCTGTCTAAAAGATGGGGAGCTGTATGAAGTAGATTCTCGGACTTCTGATGCTATTGCTATGGCTGTCAGATTTGAGTGTCCGATATACACATTTGGATTTATCATGGAAGAGGCTGGAGTTCTTTTAGAAAATACAGAAGGCGACTCTCCTATGAAGGCATCTAAACCTAAAAAGAAAGCTTCATCTATAAACTCCATGACGATAGCCGAACTCAACAAAGAACTCAAATCTGTACTATCTAATGAAGACTATGAGAAAGCAGCTCGTATCAGAGATGAGATAAATAAAAGAAAAGAATCGGATGATTGATTTGTACAGGCACAAAATTTTGTACATCTAATCATACTGGATATCCAGCCCTCAGCACCGCTATTAAATCATCAAGCATATCATCTGTAAAATCAAGATGAGTCACAAATCTTACCTCATGCGGACCAAACTGTGAAGCTATAATCCCATGACCAGCCAAGTGCGTTAGGTAATCAGATACATTGATCGCTTGATGAAGGCTGAAGATGACGATGTTAGTATACACAGGTTTCACATCATTTACATAGCTGAGTTCTTTAAGGGTAGCTTCTATCGTTTTTGCTTTTTGATTATCCTCTTTGAGTCTATCCACATGGTGATCTAATGCATATTCACATGCCGCAGCCAGATATCCAGCCTGTCGCATGCCACCACCCATTACTTTTCTGAACCTTCGGGCTTGAGCTATAAAAGACTCATCCCCAACTAGTAGCGATCCTACTGGTGCACCTAGCCCCTTAGACATACATACTGATATACTATCGAATAATTGACCTACTGAATGAGTCGATTCGCCTGTCTCTACTAAAACATTGAATAATCTGGCGCCATCCAGATGGAGCTTTAGTCCACTTTCTTTACACAGCTCTGCAATTGGATTTATTTCACCTGTAGTATAATAGCTACCACCACCTTTATTGCAAGAGTTTTCCAGAACGACGAGCTTAGAAGCGGGCAGCCAGTCATACGCTGGTTTAATAGCTGCATCAATTTGCTGGGCGGTTATCTTTCCATGATCTCCTTGGATTAGATTCACGGCGATACCTGAGTTAAAGGCGTAGCCGCCTGTCTCATACTGGTATACATGTGAGTTGATGTCACATATTAATTCATCCAGCGGATTCGTATGCACTTTGATGGCTATCTGATTTGTCATCGTCCCTGATGGGCAGTATATGGCTGCTTCTTTGCTGAACATGTCAGCCACCTTCTTTTCTAATCGATTGATCGATGGATCTTCTCTGAATACATCATCACCCACTTCTGCTTCCATCATAGAGGCGAGCATTTCTTTAGTAGGTTTGGTGACTGTATCGCTGATTAAATTGATTTTTCTCATTTTTGATTTGAATCTTGATAGATTTCAATCAAAATAGAATATTTTGCGATTAAGTCAATTGATCCATGTTTAAAATCTGAAAGTTGACGTAGTCGTGCAGAATCATTGCATAGCTTTACAAGAGTCTTCCTAAAGCAGAAACAATTTTTTGGAAACAGAAGAAAAAATAATCTCGGTCAAAAAGTCAGAACAGGCGTATTTTAAAATAGCCTTCTCAGTGGATAACGTTATTTTTGGCTTTGATAATAATGAATTAAAAGTGCTAGTGATTAAGAGGGGAGAAGAGCCATTCTATGACTACTGGGCACTGCCAGGAGATCTGGTATACCCTTCAGAGGATCTAAGAGATGCACCACAGAGAATATTAGCAGAGCTGACTGGTGTGCAGCCAGAGTTTTTAGAGCAGTGTAAGACTTTTGGTAAAATGGGCCGACATCCTTCTGGACGTGTGATTACCGTCGTATATCTATCTCTTATCAATGCTAATAAGGTCAAACTGAAACCTTCTTCTTTTGCAGAAACTGTAGCGTGGAAGTCGATAAAATCATTAGAGAAGTTAGCGTTTGATCATGATGAGATATTGGCACATTGTCTATTGACTCTGAAGCAGTCAGTTCAGCAGAGGCCTGTTGGATTCGAATTATTATCAGAACAATTCACACTATCTGATCTACAGAATCTCTACGAAGCTATCCTTGACAAGCCATTAGATAAGCGAAATTTTAGAAAGAAGATTCTAGCTATGAATATCCTGGTCGATACTAATAAAATGCAAAGTGGAGTTGCGCATAGGCCCGCCAGACTATATCAGTTTGATCAGGAGAATTATAAACGGCTTAAGGAAGAGGGTTTCTCGTTTGGGATTTAGTTTTGATATGTTTCTCCTTCTGAACTGAAGAATTCAATATCAACTTTAGGATGAGACTCTGAAAACTGGCTTAATAATAATTGCATCTCACCAAATGACTGATTTTGCTTCATGATGAAAGATTCAGTAATGCCCTTATGAGGCTCTCCAGAAAGGATGCTGACTAAATGACCATCTATTTCAAAGTGACCGTAATTACCATTACTTAGCTCACTTTCAAAATTATTTTGTTTTAATTCAGTGATGAGTAATTTGACTTGAGACAGGTCCTCTACATCATTAATTTTCATTCTACCCCATACATATCCATCAGGTAGCATAGTGATTTGCTGTCGGAGTACGACGACTCCATTTTCTGTTTCTAATTTTAGCTTGAATTGATCATCTGTGACTTCTACTTCTCCATCATTCTGTAGAATATCTTTAAATAAGATAGTCATGTCATATCTTCCTTTCAGCAGTTCAAAATCTAAAAAATCACTTACAGGCTCATTCACTGAGACACATTTGATAGGATCTACGATATCGTCGAGATTGATTCTGATAAGATTGGGTGAGCTGCTGTAGGAAAAATCTATATAGCTGTTTTCACAATTATCAGTATCAAAAGAAGTAATGTCAATTCTTAAAGCATTCGGACCTGACACCAAGGATTGTGATACTTCTAAGAAATAATCTGTACCAATATTGACCAAAATAATTTCATCCGGATCTCCTACGACAGAGCAAGAAGCGATGAGCCACACTGATACCAATAATCCTGTTATATTCTTTATCATGCTACGCTTCTAATTACTGTTACACTGAGTAAACGAATTTACATAGATTGCGCTGCTTAGATTGGTAATTAGATATATTAAATATATATTATATATGTAAATTACTGATAATCAATTACTTATTTATAATAGTGATTCAATTAGCAAATTTTTATCTGGCATATGCAGCTATAAGCCGCGAAAAATACTTCTTAATTCGATATGACAAGACAATTCGACTAATAAGAAATTGTAGATTTTCATGATTAGGCCAGTTAATAATTATGCTATAGATGGTAGAATAAAGCGTTAACATAGATTATTAAACCACATCATAGAGTTGAAATAGCCGTATATTTGTGTCTTATGGAATTAATCAGAAATTTTTGTGTCATAGCGCATATCGATCATGGTAAAAGCACTTTATCAGACCGACTGTTAGAAGAGACGCAGACCATATCAGAGCGAAATATGAAGGATCAGGCTTTGGATGATATGGATATTGAAAGAGAGAGAGGGATTACCATTAAGAGTCATGCCGTCCAGCTATATTATAATCATCTTGATGGCAAAAAGTATACCTTTAACCTGATAGACACGCCCGGTCATGTAGATTTCTCTTACGAAGTATCTCGATCCATTGCAGCATGTGAAGGAGCATTACTATTAGTCGATGCATCACAAGGCATTCAAGCTCAGACCATATCTAATCTATACTTAGCCATCGAGCACGATCTTGAAATCATCCCTGTACTGAATAAAGTAGATATGGAAAGTGCCATGGTCGACGAAGTGTCAGATCAGATTATCGATTTATTAGGATGCAAGAAAGAAGAAATACTGTTAGCCAGTGGTAAGACAGGGATAGGCGTAAAGGAGATTTTGGCTGCAGCAGTAGATAGAATACCTGCGCCGAGCGGTGATCCTAATGCACCTCTACAGGCGCTGATATTTGATTCTATGTTTAATTCCTATAGAGGAGTCATCGCTTACTTCAGGATAATGAATGGGCAGATGAAGAAAGGTGATAAAGTCAGATTTTTCAATACAGGTAAAGAATACATTGCTGATGAAGTCGGCATCTTACAGCTGGATCAGGTACCTAAAAATATTCTTAAAACAGGAGATGTAGGATACATCATTACAGGTATCAAAGAATCTAAGGAAATCAAAGTAGGAGATACCATCACCTTAGCAGAAGATCCTTGCCCAGAAGGCATTGATGGTTTTGAAGAAGTGAAGCCTATGGTCTTTGCTGGGATATACCCCATAGAGAATGAAGATTTTGAAGACTTAAGAGACAGTTTAGAAAAACTAAAACTGAATGATGCATCACTCGTATTTGAGCCAGAGACTTCCGCAGCTTTAGGATTTGGATTCAGGTGTGGATTCTTAGGGATGCTTCACTTAGAGATCATTCAAGAAAGACTATCCAGAGAGTTTGACCAAGAAGTGATCACCACGATACCTAACGTTTCTTATATCGCATACACTAAGCGTGATCCTGGTACATCTATCGTCATCAACACGCCATCAGAATTACCAGATCCGACTATTTTAGATAGAGTAGAAGAGCCATACATCAGCGCACAGATCATCACAGATCCTGAATATATTGGTGGAATTATGAATCTTGCTCTCGATAAGCGAGGGAACCTCACGAAGCAGACTTACCTCACGACTGAGCGTGTTGAGCTTTCATTCGAGTTACCATTAGCAGAGATCGTCTTTGACTTCTATGATAAATTAAAATCGATCTCTAAAGGTTATGCCTCATTTGATTATACACCGATAGACTATAGAGAATCAGCTTTGGTGAAAGTAGATATCAAGCTCAATGGTGAGTCAGTAGATGCTCTTTCTTCATTAGTACATAAAGATAAAGCAGCATTCTTTGGGCGAAAAATATGTAAGAAGCTGAAGGAGCTTTTACCTCGTCAGCAGTTCGTTATAGCGATACAAGCTGCTATAGGTGCAAAGATCATCGCCAGAGAAACCATCTCAGCACTCAGGAAAGATGTCACTGCTAAGTGCTACGGAGGAGATATTACCAGAAAGCGTAAGCTGTTAGAGAAGCAAAAAAAGGGTAAGAAGAAGATGAGGCAGATCGGTACAGTACAAGTCCCACAGAAAGCATTCTTAGAAGTCCTTAAGCTAAACGATTAATCATATAGGTATAATAAACCTCGCATGACTTGGGCATGAATGACGATTCTATCAGCTTAAATAAATTCATCAGTAGTACAGGCATGTGCTCTAGAAGAGAGGCTGATCGAATGATTGAATCTGGCAGGGTGTTACTGAATCATAAAACGGCGAAGAAAGGTAATCGAGTACTGCCAGGTGATGAAGTGATCGTCGATGGAAGCAAGATTAAAAGTAAACGAAAGAACGATATCTATCTGGCATTCAACAAACCTCCTGGGATCACATGCACCACAGATCTGAGTGACAGAGATAATATCATAGATTATATCAATTACCCCAAGCGGATATTTCCCATCGGCAGATTAGATAAGCCTTCTACAGGGCTGATACTATTGACCAATGATGGTGATATTGTCAATCAAATATTAAGAGAAGAAAATAACCACGATAAAGAATATATAGTCACCATAGACAGACCTGTGACGCCACAGTTTATTAAAAGAATGAGTGGTGGGATTCCTATGTTAGGCGAGGTGACAAAGAAGTGTCAAGTGAAAAAGTTAGGAAGTCATAGATTCAGCATCATACTGACGCAAGGGCTCAATCGTCAAATTAGGAGGATGTGCGAATACCTTGATACCAGAGTGGTGACCCTAAAGCGAATTAGAATCATGAATATCCACATTGATAATCTCCCAGTTGGTTCCCATAGGCATTTGACTAAAGTAGAACTCGCAGAACTTAGAAAGCAACTGTAGTTCATCAATGGGTCATATACGGTGATGCCCCTTGAGAATAGCATTTGAAAGTTTTTTAAGTAAAGTATCACTTATTGAATAATGAAATAACTTCTATGACATAAATATTTAGCGCACCTAAGAGGTATGATTAATATAGTAGATGCTGAAGGACATTACATTGCAAATTTTTGGAAATATGAAAGAAGTTAAACCCATTATGGAGCTCGTCGACCAGACTGACTAGACTAAGATTCTGAATGTTTCAGGAGAGCAGGGGCAGAGATTAAAGTGCACAAGATCCAGATTGATGGTGTATTACTGATGAAGAGCTGTATCCTACTATTCCATATTAGTGGAGCTAATCTCACGCTACACGAGGGTGATCATATTAATCCCTGCGGACGCATTTCAAAGAGTGAGATTCGAGATTAAAGGCATATTTCATTTGATTGCAAATTTAAAAAGTAGTGTTAGTCTGCCTTACTACGATTGAATACAAGTCAGAAATATCCAATAAAGCAGATGTGAAGAAATTCGTGGATGCTTTTATGATAAAGTGAGAAAAGATTCTGCCATAGGACCTGTATTCGCCGCAGTTTTATAGGGTGGCTCTTGGGACCCTCATTTAGAGCGAATGTATAGACTCTAGCATACTGTCTCATTCGGATAGCCAGACTATAGAGTTAATCCCTTCAGCAAGCATTGAAATTTGTCGATAGAGGCCCGTCATTTTAGTAGATGGATAGGACTCTTTACCAGCAAGATAGATGAGCACTTCAGCGGAGATCGTGCAGATGATGCCAAAATGAGAGTCGTCACCATGGATAAGATTTTTGAGCTAAAACTGGCTTATCTGAGACAGAATCCTGGATATAATATTATCATATAGGGACTTATTTCTATATGTCCAATGGGTCACATTATTACAAACATTCTCATTTCTTCTATCTCTATTTTAATTTCGGATCATACGAGCGCATTCAAAATTATATCATTAACAATCCATCACAATGGGAAGAAGATAAATTCTATGATCAATAATAGAAACCTCAGAAGAGACGTAATGCATTGTGTCTCAATCACTTCAATGCATTGCGCCTCAATCACTATTCCGAAATGTATTATATCTCTTACCGCCAGTATTCATCCAAAACAAATATTTCAATAATCAATAAAAGATCTCGGAATCCTGATCGGTAGAAGTGAATCTTATTACTTTCGCCGATGCTTAGGCAAAACGATACACTATACACCCTTCCATTCTTAGTACTATGCAGTAGTTATGCACTATTTGGTGCCAGCTTTAATATGTTGATTCCTGAGCTTCCTTCATTTTTGACGAGTTTAGGCGGAGAGAATTATAAAGGATTTATCATTTCGCTATTTACACTGACAGCTGGACTATCCAGGCCTATTAGTGGTAAGTTAGCTGATACCATTGGGCGGGTGCCTGTCATGATTATTGGTGCTGTGGTATGCATCGTGTGTAGTCTGATGTATCCGTTGATCAGTGGTATCGCGGGATTTTTATTTCTGAGATTGATACATGGATTTTCGACTGGATTTACACCGACTGCGATTACAGCTTATGTCGCTGATATCGTACCTGATGACAGAAGGGGAGAAGCGATGGGCATCTTAGGAGTCAGCATTAATTTAGGAGCTTCTGCTTCTCCACCCATAGGAAGCTATCTCACTATGGCTTATTCTCTGAATACGATGTTTTTTGTGTCTTCAGGTATCGCTTTATTATCGGTGTTACTCTTAGTCAGAATGAAAGAGACACTTCCAGGCAAAGAGAAGTTTCGATTCGATATGCTAAAACTGACGAGGCACGATCTGATCGATAGGAATTCATTAATTCCTGCTGCGATCTGCGGCTTATCGTATTTTGGATTTGGTGTGGTCCTGACGATCGTACCAGATCAATGTGAGTATTTGGGGATGTCTAATAAAGGAATGTTCTTTACCAGCATTACAGTATTTTCAATATTGTCGAGGCTGGTAGCTGGTAAGATATCGGATAAATATGGTAGAGTAGTGGTGATGACATTTTCAGCATGTTGCTTAGCATTATCTTATGTGCTGATGGGTATGACAGAAACGGCTACCGAGTTATTAGTCGCATCAGGAGCCATCGGGTTTTCGATCGGATTGATGTCTCCAGCATTATTTGCATGGACGATAGATAGGAGCGATGCTGAGAATAGAGGTAAGGCCATGGGTACGATGTACATTGGCCTTGAGGCTGCCATAGGTATAGGGGCATTAATGAGTGCCTCCATTTATCAGAATGATGGCACTCGCTTTGGGACTGTATTTTATGTGACAGCTTTTATCACCAGTCTTTCGATTATATTTTTATTAAAGCAAAAGAAAGGATCATCCGTCAGCTAATGATTTTCTTTCTATTTTAGTAACATTAATCATTAGCCTTTCTCCTGCATGATAAAATCCACCACTGCCATTCTAATTTTAATATCAGTATTGATGTCTTGTCAGTTTGAAGATCCAGACGATCTTGCTAATCAAATAACTGCCTCAGCACCATTCGACGGTCTCGACACCATTGCTACTAATGACTGGTGGAAGCGCGGGCCTAATGCCATAATAGATGTGAAAGTAGAGCGTCATGAGGTCATTGGGTTTGCACTCTATACAGTCTCTAATCGTACGATGAAGATGACAGCTCAGCTCTATCCATTATATCCAGGAGAAGTGCGAGAAGTCAGATTAGAACTGATGAAAGATGGACAGTGGGAAGAAGCTCAAGTGCAGAAAGTGAACGACATAGGATGGACAGCTATTTTCAGAATAGAAGGTTGGCAGGAAGATATAGATCAGCCATATCGCTTACGGCATGGAGCTGAAGCTGTCTATGAAGGCACGATAAGAAAAGACCCCAAAGATAAAGGCGAGATTGTCTTGGCTGCCCTCTCTTGCAATAGCAATAAGGATAGAGGCGATAGGGATAAATATGTGAAGAATATCAATCATCAAAATCCTGATTTAATCTTTTTTGCCGGAGACCAGTCATATGACCATAAGGAGCATACGGCAGCTTGGTTAAAGTTTGGCGATCAGTTTGGGGAGCTATGTCGTCATCGACCTTGCATCACGATTCCAGATGATCACGATATTGGTCAGGGGAATATATGGGGCGAGAGCGGTAAGAAAGCATCTTCTTCAGCAGGTAATGATGGAGGATATTTCTATGATGTGGACTATGTGAAAATGGTGGAACGGGCGCAAACATCTCATCTACCAGATCCATATGATCCGACGCCTATTGATAGAGGGATTCAAGTGTATTACACCAGTCTCCAAGTGGGAGCTGTAGACTTCGCCATTATAGAAGATAGAAAATTTAAGTCTGGTCCCAGTGGCAAGATACCACAGCAAGGACCCAGACCGGATCATATCAGAAATCCTGATTATGATCCATCCAGCATAGATCTGGATGGGCTTGTATTATTGGGGGATCGCCAGTTATCTTTTTTAGAAGACTGGGCTGTAGATCGACCTGGCGTGAGTGCTAAAGCGGTCTTATCACAGACTGGATTCTGTGGTGGGGCACACATACATGGAGATAAGGAGAATCGACTACACGCTGATCTTGATTCTAATGGCTGGCCACAGAAAGGGCGTAACAGAGCACTGGAGGCGATCCAGAATGCAGGAGCGATCCACATAGCTGGAGATCAGCATTTGGCTACATTAATAAAGCACGGAGTCAGAGAGTATGATGATGGTCCTTGGGCTTTCGTCGTCCCTGCTATTGTCAATAATTATTACAGCCGCTGGTGGTGGCCAGAGGATGAACAGCCAGGAGCAGGAGCTAATGATTTACTGCCTTGGACTGGGCAGTACTTGGACGGATTTAATAATAAGATCACCATGCATGCCTATGTCAATCCTGAAAATACATCAGGAGGTTCAGGCTATGGGCTCATCAGATTTGATGTAAAGTCAGATGAAGTCACCTTTGAATGTTGGCCGAGAGATGCTAATGTTCAGTTACAGAATGCGGTACAATTCGCCGGTTGGCCCAAGACGATTTCGATATAATATTACAGAGGCAATGCATTGCTTCTCTACTGCGTCTTGCTGCCAGTTTTTGCCGTTGATATTTCTATACAATCCTCAATATTGAATAAAGCAGAGACACCAAGATCGACTCTAAATTCTGGATTTAGATCTATTGAATTTTTTGCATTATAGCATACCGTTGCATTGTTGCTGATAGAGCCATTGGCGATGGTATTGACATTGTTGCTCAGATGGACTGATAGATCACTGACTACTGTGACTATGGTAAGATTAGCACCATCACATGGACAGAGATTACAAGTAGGTCCACCACAATCGACACCTGTTTCATCCCCATTTTTGATACCGTCAAAACACTGAGAGACAGCTGATGAACATCTGGTAATGGCGATTCTATCAATGTAAAATCGCTTAGATCCTGATATATCAGATCTGAATCTAACGACTGTATTAGGTCCAAAGTTAGAAGAGGTAATGAAAATCTGATTTTCAGTCCATGCGTTATTAGTGAAAGTAGACTGCGTCACCTCAGAAGTAAAAGTGGTGCCTCCATCGGTAGAAATATCGATGAATAAATTCTCAAGCATTCCATCTGTATTAATGGCATGTAGGGCAAATTCTATTCCTACCGAATCATATGAGCTCATATCAAAAGGATCAGTCTGTAGAGTAGACTGAGTTACATTACTACCTTGTAGCTCTATACTCGTCACTTCGCCGAATATTCCAGGAATATCGGTAGAGCTTTTACAGAAGAAACCACAATTCCAAATCCCGAAATCTGTCTCGAAATTTTCGAAGTCAAATATGGTACACGATTGGCTAAATGCAAATTGAATGGATAGAAAACTGAAGGAAATAAGGACAATATATTTCATATGATAGGAGATTGAATTAACCGAAAACTATTTTTCTATAGTCTAAGGTAACTATCTCATGATACTTTATCTATTCTGATATGTCTTTTAGGTATCGAGACTCATTATTCTATCATCATTTTATTTCTCGACCAAAGACGACTTGTTCTAATCTATTCTTATGTTAGGTTTTTACTTCTTTTAATTATGTCATCTCCTTTTGTTGAGCTAGTGTTGTCTTTGAATGCTGATCTAGTATAGAGTCCAGATCATTTACCTTTTTTCCAAGTGCTACCTTTTTTTCTTTCTATTAAATTGGTTTAAAATAACTGTTAAATAATTATTCATAAACTGAGGCTCTCTCCTCTTTATTCTATATCGCTCTAATTATTGCTTCAGGTTTTTCATTGAGTTATTAGTAGAATTGCGAAGGACTAATTACTTTGTTTCTTTAATAATTTGAGCCCGTTATGTAAAGTATGGCTTCTGATTGCTGACCATCCAAATGAATGTCAGTAACATAACTGATGACCTGATTGCCCCAAGTCCGACTATAATTCACGATGCCACCCCAGATCTTACGAGCTTCCCAGAAGCGATAACATGACTGATTATTCTTAAATCCCAGATAGAAAGCTACGGCAATACCTATCGTACTCATGGGCGAGAAAGGAATCCCAATATCAATACCGTGACGCTAAAAATGGTGATAGAAGTAGACTACTAAAGATCCGTATATGCTAAAAATGATCAAGTTCTTCCAAGCAAAACTAAAAATGAATTTCCAACTTATGTTTCTATACATGCACATGCAGTCGAGGCTTAGGATGAAAAGATTAAATCTGATGATTAAGCTATAAATCATTAGGATCTCGATATAAGATCTTATAAATAAGCATTCACAAAGTGCGATACTTACTCTGGGTCATGAAATGATATATCATATGTTCGAAGCACTTATCATCTGAATTTAGGATTAAAATATTATTCCTATTTTTGGTAAAGAGGAAGTCAGGGTCTGATATATGGTCCAAATACCGATTCTTTATATTAGGGAAGAACTCAGAGAATCGTATGACTTCTTGTGCTATGTCATAAGCACATGCCCTAATGGCATTTTACCATAATAGAAATTGGTATTAGGATGAATGAAGCAGATATTCAGATTATACATTTAGAAGATATTAAGGCGTGTCTATTAGATATAGACTTGATACCTATCATAGAGCGAGGATTTGTATCATATGCATCTGGACAGGCAGTCATTCCACCAGTAGGGGAGCTACAGTTCTATGATCCTCCCGGTGAAATGCACATCAAGTATGGATACATAAAAGAGGAAGACTATGCAGTCGTTAAGATAGCATCTGGATTTTATCAGAACCCTGCCATTGGGATATCATCTAGTCAAGGACTCATGTTATTATTCAGTCAGCAGACCGGTCAGTTACGAGCCGTACTCTTAGATGATGGCTACCTGACAGATGTTAGAACTGTCATTGCTTCAATGATCACAATCAAGCATTTGGCTCCCAGTCAAATTAATGCTGTAGGGATTATTGGCACTGGCATCCAAGCTAAGATGCATTTAGAGTATTTGCCATCAGTGACCGACTGTCAAGATATTTATGTCTGGGCTAGATCAGCTGAAAGCAAAGTAAAATTCGAAAAGCATGCAGTCCGTCAAAATCTAAATATTACAGTTACGCAGGATATGGATGAACTTACCGAAGTATGTAATTGCATCATTAGTGCTACACCAAGTCAAGAGCCGCTTCTGATAGATAGGCACGTCAGGTCAGGTATGCACATCACAGCGCTGGGATCTGACACAGCGCATAAGCAAGAGATAGATTCTCATATCGTCAATCGAGCGGATGTCGTAGTCAGTGATAGCCTTAGCCAAAGTCAGTCCAGGGGTGAGATACATCAAGCGAGAATGGCTGGCTTAATATCAGATGATCAAGTCGTAGAACTCGGCGCTCTCATAAAAGACCAATCCTTAGGAAGGTCTAATGAAAAGCAAATTACAATAGCAGATCTGACGGGTGTCGCAGTTCAAGATATCATGATTGCCACAGCAATATATAATCAGCATCAAAAGAAATTATCTGTATGACACGATATGACGTGTATATACCGAAAAGAAATTGGTTTGGAACTTTTAAATCGGGCAAACCTATTTCTTTCGGGTATGATACTCGATCTATTTTTCCAAAGTAAGTAGGATCAGTATGTATCGATTCGAT
>ENA-ORXT01001461-ORXT01001461.1-marine-metagenome-genome-assembly--contig:-NODE-1461-length-31695-cov-57.373585_pt1 | contig 31695 bp, 19 predicted proteins | sample MGYA00237868_ERZ511482 | MGnify/ENA metagenome assembly ERZ511482 | reverse complement strand
GTCTGTGTTTTTCAACTCGTTATACACAAAAACTACCTACTCAAAATTTCTTAATCTATTTAATCCTCGTTCCTAAGCTAATTTATTTAATAATTTATTTAAGAAAAATTGCATACTACCAAAAAACCATTTATACTTGTATCAGTATTCAATAAAAAAGAATCAATTAATGTTTATTTCCTCTCAAAAAAATTCTGTGATGATGTCTGCAACTGTATGTTGCTGCTGTTGTTGTCGTATGCCGGAATCTAATTCTGAAAGGAACTAACATTTATAAGTAAAATTATATTTTAAATGAGCCTTTTCGAAATAATCGATAAGGCTCATTTTTTTTGTATTCTTTTTTTTACTACTGCATAGACTTTCTAACCAAAAAATAAAATCTGATATGTGCTCAATGAATATTATTAAATCATTGTCCTCTGCTGCCATCGACTGTTGTTGTCGTTGTTGTTGTTGTTGTTGTTGTATGGATATCAGAAAAATTCCGCTATAGATCAAAAAATTAATTATATTAAATAATTAAAGGTCTTTGCGGTAAATTACTACCGCAAAGACCTTTTTTTTTATAAAAAGCTATGAATATTTAAAATTTTCACCATTAATTAAATTTAATTCTCATGAGTAAGAACCCGGATAAAAATCAACTCGCCAAAGACCTCAGTAGTGATGTTGCAGAGTTAGAAAATAAGATAACTGCGTTTAAAAAAGGTGAAATGCAGGAAGAGCGTTTTCGTCACTACCGTCTGACAAGGGGTGTTTATGGACAACGTCAACTGGGCGTCCATATGTTTAGAACAAAAATCCCTTTTGGATTATTGACTGCTGATCAATTAATTCGACTTGCTGATGTTTCCGAAAAGTATACCAACGGGAATTTACACCTTACTACTCGACAAAACATCCAGATGCATTATGTCAAACTTGACGATGCCACTGCGATCTGGAAAGAACTAGGGGAGGTGGGAGTCACGGCCCGCGAAGCCTGCGGCAATACGGTTAGAAATATTACCGCTTCCGCCAACGCCGGAATAGATCCCGACGAGCCCTTCGATGTTTCCCCTTACGTCTACGAAACCTTCCGCTATTTTCTACGCAATCCCATTTGTCAGGACATGGGCCGAAAAATAAAAATTGCATTTTCTTCGAGTGACAAGGACAGTGCTTATACTTACTTTCATGATTTTGGATTTGTTCCCCGGGTAAAGAATGAAAATGGAAAAGAAATTCGTGGATTTAAGCTGGTCGTAGCGGGTGGGCTCGGCGCGCAATCAATCATCGCTCAAACTGCTTTTGAGTTTTTACCGGAAGATGAAATTATTCCGTTCATGGAAGCAGCTATCCGGATTTTTGATCGCTACGGTGAAAGAGAAAAACGTTTTAAGGCAAGGATGAAATTTTTGGTAAAGGAATTAGGACTAGACAGTTTCTTAAAACTAGTTGAAGAAGAAAAAAATGCCCTGGCACAAACTTCCATAAAAGTCAATCGGGATATTATTACCGCCGCTCCTCCGGCACCACTTGTTGATCGTCCCAAAATAGCAATCGACGATCAAGCGGCCTATGATCTATGGTTGACAACGAATGTCTTTGAACAAAAACAGAAAGATTTTTATGCAGTTCAGATTAGATTGCCACTCGGGGATATCATGGCTGAGCGTGCTCGTTTGTTTGCTGAAGTGGTCCGTAAATATGCGGCCGACGATATTCGAATTACCGTCAATCAGGGTTTTGTTTTACGATATGTAAGAAAAAATGATCTTCCATATTTATATCGATCACTCCAGGGGCTGGATTTAGCAAAACCCGGATTTAACAGTATGGCCAATATCACCGCCTGTCCCGGAACCGATACTTGTAACCTGGGTGTGACGAACAGTACCGGATTGGCTTTGGTTCTGGAAGAAGTCATCACTGCCGAATATCCCCAGTTGATCGAAGAGTCAGAACTGGATATAAAAATCAGTGGTTGTATGAACGCTTGTGGTCAGCACATGGCAGCGAATATCGGTTTTCACGGAAGTTCTATTAAGAAAAAACCATTGGTTGTTCCAGCTATGCAAATTGTTATCGGTGGTGGAGTAGACCCGGACGGAACACCACAAATTGCAGATAAAATAATTAAAATACCAACCAAAAAAATTCCTGATGCGCTGCGGGCTATTTTAAATGATTATGACGAAGTGTCGGAAAACAACGAATACTTCAATCACTATTATCGTCGTCAGGGAAAAGCCTATTTCTATAGTTTGTTAAAACCGCTGGCAGATATTGAGCAACTAAAAAAAGAAGAATTCTTTGACTGGGGAGATGACGCAGAATATGTGCAGGCAATTGGCGTAGGGGAATGTGCCGGGGTTGCTTACGATGTAGTAGGGACGATCGTTAAAGATGCCGAAGAGAAGGTTGAGTTGGCCGCTGCCGCGCTAACCGAAGGCCTTTTTCCAGACAGTATTTATCACAGTTATACTGCTTTGGTAATTGGTGCAAAAGCATTGTTGTTGGCCAAGGATGTAAAATGTAATACGCAGATTGGTATCCTGCGAGACTTCGACGAACACTACGTTGCAACCAAGGAGTTTTCGTTGTCAGAACCATTGAAGGATTTGGCTTTACGAATTAAAAAAGCAGTGCCAGACGAAAATTTTGCGAAGGAATACGCAGGGATTGCGGCTGATTTTTTTCAGCAAGTCTTATCCGTACGGAGTACACAACTGGCGAAGGAAGGTGGAGATAAAAATATTATTGATCGTTATTATAAAGCTTAAATCAAATGATTACAACGAATAAACAACCCAGGATAACGCTCGTTGGAGCAGGCCCCGGTGATCCGGATTTATTAACGATTAAAGGTTTAAAGGCAATTCAAAAAGCCGACGTAGTCTTATATGATGCTTTGGTTGGAAAAGAAGTTTTAGATTACATACCCGAGAAGGCGATTCGGATGTATGTTGGAAAAAGAGCCAATGATCACCGTTATTCTCAGGATGAGATTAACGAACTTATGGTGCGGTACGCCTGCTTACACGGGCATGTCGTACGCTTGAAAGGAGGTGATCCATTTGTTTTTGGGCGAGGTCACGAGGAAATTAAGTTTGCAACAGATCATAATATTGAAGTCTCTATTGTACCGGGAATTTCCTCCTGCATTGCAGTTCCCGAACTTCAACAAGTGCCGATTACTTGTCGGGGATTAAGTGAAAGTTTTTGGGTGCTGACGGGAACAACGAAGGCGGGGGTGCTATCCAGAGATATTTCGGTAGCTGCGCAGTCTTCCGCTACGATTGTTATTTTGATGGGATTGAAGAAAATAAGAGAAATCGCTAAGGTGTTTCGAAAAAATGGAAAAAGTGAACTGCCCGTAATGGTGGTGCAAAGTGGAAGTACCGAAAAAGAAAAAGTAGTGTTGGGAACTATTAATTCTATTGAAAATGAAATCCTGAAAAATAAAATTTCTACTCCTGCTATCATTGTAGTTGGAGCAGTCGTAGGATTACATCCTGCGTTTGCCAGGGAAGATTTTATTAAAAAAATAGTAATGTTAGAGGAAGAAAAGGTTTCAATAAGTTAGTCAACTGGCCAACTAACCAGAAATTTATCACATATAAATAATTAAAAATGGAAACCGAAAAGAACCCTTTATATCCCGTATTTCTAAAATTACAAAATCTTCGAATGTTGGTAGTAGGCGCCGGAGAAGTGGGTTATGAAAAATTGTTTTTTATTCTGAAAAGTAGTCCGGATGCAAATATTACGGTTGTGGCACCGTGGGTATCGCCCGAGCTGGAAGAACTACTATCTTCTGGTATTTATAAAGTAGAAATTATAAAAAAAGCGTTTGCCGTATCGGATATTTCGGGGCACGATCTCATCGTAGCTGCTACAAATATTCGTACGTTAAATCACGAGGTACAGCGCGCGGCTAAAGCAGCCGGAAAGTTAATCAATGTAGCGGATACCCCAGAATTGTGCGATTTTTATTTAGGTAGTATTGTAACCCGCGGACCGTTGAAAGTAGCGATTTCGACCAACGGTCAGTCACCCACTTTTGCGAAGCGATTTCGACAAGTTTTAGAAGCTACGCTACCAGAAGATGTTGGAGACCTACTTGATAATTTGAAAGAAATACGCGATCAACTCACTGGAGATTTTAACGCAAAAGTAAAGGCGCTTAACGAAGTTACGGCCAGTCTATTAACCGAGAAAAAACAAAACTAGCAGACCTATGTTAAATGCAAAACAGCACCTTAGAGAATGGAGTGTTGAGGAGTTAAATACTATTTTTAAACCCCTCAGTTTTAAGGAACGAATAGAAAAAATTTACGAATATTTTCCAGAAAGGGAGGTTCTGATGACTTCTTCTTTTGGAACTAAATCGGTTTTTTTATTACATCTATTACAAGAGATTCGTCCGTCGCAATTGATTTATTTTATCAATACGACTTATCATTTTCCGGAAACCATGGCCTATAAAAAAAAACTGGCCGGGAAATTTAATTTAAAGATAAAAGAGATTTTACCCAGCCAAAAAGAAAACCTGATCACGCTGCAAGATGAATGGTGGATTCATCATCCCCGGATGTGTTGTACCATTAATAAAATTGCGCCGCTTGATCCAATTGTAGCAAAGCATAAAGTGTGGATCAGCGGACTGATGTCATACCAGACGGAGTTTCGGGCGCGACTGGATATTTTTGAGCAACGGGGAGATATCATAAAATTTCAACCATTGGTAGATATTGACGAGGGAGAGTTTTTATACCATCTGGATTTTCATAAATTACCTCGTCATCCACTGGAAAAAGAAGGGTATGGTTCAATTGGTTGTACGCATTGTACCAAAAAAGGCCAGGGTAGAGACGGGCGCTGGGCCAGAAGTGGAAATAAAGAATGTGGTTTACATCCTAATTTCTTTACCCGAAAATAAAGTCTTCCTGGTAAATCGTAAGATCGCACAGGTAAAACATCGGGTAAGATTAACAACTAAAAGGATAGGTTTTTGTTTTGTATTTAGTTAATTTCATATAAAGATTCAAGATAATGATAAAGACAGATATATTAATTATTGGAGCGGGCCCTTGTGGATTATTTACGGTTTTTGAGGCCGGACTTTTAAAATTAAAATGCCATCTGGTAGATTCACTGCCGCAGCCCGGTGGTCAGTTGACGGAGATCTATCCGAAAAAACCTATTTATGATATTCCGGGATTTCCGGATATTCTCGCAGGTGATTTGGTCGACAATCTTATGAAGCAGATTGAACCCTTTAAACCCGGATTTACGCTGGGAGAACGAGCCGAGCAAATCGAACGTTTAGAAGATGAGAGTTTTGTACTCACCACTAGTAAGGGAACAAAAATTAACGCTCCCGTCATCGCCATTGCTGGAGGGTTAGGTTGCTTCGAACCCCGAAAACCACCCATCGAAAATCTCGCAAAATTTGAGGACAAAGGGGTGGAGTACATCATTAAAGATCCAGAAATATATCGTGATAAACGGGTCATTCTGGCCGGTGGAGGAGACTCTGCTTTGGACTGGACGATTTTTCTTTCAGACGTAGCGAGTGAAGTGATGTTGGTACACCGTCGTAATTCTTTTCGGGGAGCACTGGATTCTGTTGAAAAAGTGATGGAACTGGCGGAAAGTGGGAAAATAAAACTGATCACCGAAGCGCAAGCTGTTGGATTGACTGGTAATGGAAAATTAACGGACGTTGTTATAAAGCATAAAATCAAAGGAGAATTTTCTCAGCCGACCGATCATTTCGTTCCGCTCTTCGGTCTCTCTCCCAAGCTCGGACCAATCGCCGACTGGGGACTTTCCGTTGTCAAAAATGCCATCGAAGTAAATACGGTAGATTATAGTACCAACGTTCCCGGCATCTACGCCATCGGTGATATAAATACTTACGAAGGAAAACTCAAACTCATTCTTTGTGGTTTTCACGAAGGAACGATTATGGTTCAATCTGCTTTTAAACGGATCTATCCCGATAAAAAACTCAGCTTTAAATACACGACAGTAAACGGCGTGGAAGGGTTTTAAGCCTTCTCCGAAAACCAGTAACTTGGGGGAGCTCTAAGCAATCGATTAGGCGGAGCAGCGTAGTAGCAAAAGAAGCAGTCAAAAGTGTAAAGTTATTTTTGGACCGTTCCTAGAAGCTACCAATTACCTCCTTGTTTTTTTTCGCCATTTCTATACACCATTCCATGCCCCGGGAGCGCGTAGTTGTATCACGGGGAAGATCCCGCAATTGCAATCGAACCGTATAAGCCTGAATAGCGATACAAAGTTGTTCGATGATGGCAGCGCGGTAACCAAAAGGCGTAGCGTAACGATCAAAGTGTAAACGAATTCCTTTTTTTTGTGAAAACGAAAGAAGGATCATCTGCTCTTCCGGGCCGATGACCGTCAGGGTTCTTTCCTTCTTTGGAAGCCCAACCCGTTTGACTGTTTCCCCGGTAAATCCTGAAACTTCGAGGGCTTTAAAAAAGCGACCAATAAAATAGGATTCGTAACCGTCGAGTGTTTTAAATATCTGTGCTAAATCCCGAAAAGAAGCTGAATGCTGAAAAAGTGGTTCTTTTGTTGTAGTCCACCACGTTGCGTAATTTTCTAGTTTCGGGGTTTGTGAGGTTAAACGAAAATGATCAAATCGTAAAGAAGTAAGCGCCGAATGTGGCGCCCGGATTTTTGTCATAGGAATTTTGCTCAGATAGATTGCCTGGTACTTTTTTAAAACCTTCAATCTATTGCGCGCATCCGTAAAAGCAGCAGCGCAGGCTTCATTGTAAATTAAAAACAGACAGTAGTGATGATTTCCAATTTTTACTTTAATCGGAACTTGTAAAACGCCTTCCTCTAAAATAAAATTATAGTGTACCGCTTCCACGGTGAGTGAAATTTTTTGTTCCGCATAAAGCTGTTGTAAGGCCTGAATGACTGAAGAGATATCGACCATTTTTTGACCAGAAAGCGTAATCGCTAATTTTGGTAAATTAAATTTTTCGAAATTCTGATAGGTCCTGTCATTCTTGGTGGTGGTGAGTACACCCTTATGATTTTTGTATGATTGGCCAATATTATTTAGCACCTTATTTAAAGATCGCATGTTTGTATTTTGGTTAGTAAAATCTATTGGTTTGCCTAGTGCCTCATCCCGTAAATCCATACCAATCTATGCTTGTTATTTTTCGCCTGCTTTTCCCCGCCTAACCGATGGTCAGATCGGGCAGGGTTAGAAAATTCCTCACTATGCTACGGCATAGCTCCGGATTTTCTGCCTCAACCAGACTAAAAATAACGTTGCCTAGCTTACCATCCACTTACGGGATGAGGCACTAGGCGCACGACGCCTAAACAAGCGCTATGATTTTTTTGAAATCTATTGGTTTTGCTTTAGGCTTGTGGTGTGACAGCGGGTTCCCCCCTTAGATTAACCCTTCCCCGCCAAAATCCAATTCCTCGCATTAACAAACGCCTCTAACCATGGAGACACTTCATCCAGTTTACGACCACCCGGATAATGCGCCCAGTTCCACGGAAAAATCGAACGCTCAAAATGTGGCATCGTCGCCAGGTGGCGGCCATCTGGACTGGCAATCATGGCGGCATTATAATCACTTCCGTTGGGATTTGCGGGATATTTATCGTACCCATATTTTCCAACAATCTGATACTGGTCTTCTGCCAGCGGCAAAGAGAATTTACCTTCTCCGTGTGAAATCCAAATACCCAATCGCGTACCTGCCAGCGTCGACAACATCACGGAATTATTCTCTGCAATGGTGACGGAAGTAAAGGCGCTTTCGTGCTTATGGCTGTCATTATGGGTCATCCTCGATGGCGTTCCGTCGGGTGCATTGAAAAGGTCTAGTTCTAAAAACAGCTGACATCCGTTACAGATACCAACGGATAATACATCCGGCCGCTTAAAGAAATTTTCCAGGCTCATCCGCGCTTTTTCGTTGTATTTTAAAGCACCCGCCCATCCTTTGGCGGAGCCCAAAACATCCGAATTAGAGAAGCCACCGACCGCACCCAAAAACTGAACATCCTCCAGATTTTCTCTACCGGAAATCAAGTCAGTCGTATGTACATCTTTGACATCAAAGCCCGCCATGTACAGTGCGTTGGCCATTTCTCTTTCGGAGTTACTCCCCTTCTCTCGCAAAATAGCGGCGATCGGCCGCTTAGCTCCAGCCGGTAATTCGGGTTTTACTCCTGAGAAATTTTCGGGAAATTTATAGCGAAGCGGTTGCTTTTTATAATGATTAAATCGTTCGGTTGCTTTTTCTAATCCAGACTGACGCTGATCCATCAAGAAAGAGGTTTCGTACCAATGATCTCTTAATTGGGAGATGTTGAATTCATAATCGTTGGTACCATTCTTAAGGTGAAGATAGTCGTCTTCGATGGCCGTTCCCAATCTAAAAAACGGAATATTCTTTTTGGTCAAAGTATCCATCACCGATTCATCTGCCGCCTGAATTACCAACCCACAATTCTCTGAAAACAAGAGTTTTATTGTATCTGGCTCTTTGAGCGATCTTAGATTGATATCCGCTCCAAGTTGCTGATCCGCAAAACACATTTCTAATAAAGTAGTAATCAGACCACCCGCCGCCACGTCGTGACCTGCCAAAATCTTATCCGACTTGATTAAGTCCTGAATAGTATTAAATATATTTTTTATCTGAAATGGAAGTTTAACATTAAAACTTTTTGCTCCTATTGCTCCGAGGGTTTGCGCAAATGATGAACCACCTAATGCGAAAGGATGAAAGGCCATTGGAATATAAATAATGCTGCCTCCTCCCAGTTGCAAAACTGGTTCTACCACTTTCGTAATATCGCTGCACGCACCCACCGAACTGATGATGACCGTTCCGGGGGACAGCACATTTTGCTTTCTATATTTTTGTTTCATGGACAAGGAATCTTTCCCGGTTGGTACATTGATACCCAGGCTAATCGCAAACTCGGAAACAGCATCCACCGCTGCGTATAACCGCGCGTCTTCTCCCGGATTGCGGCAAGGCCACATCCAGTTGGCAGACAAGGAAACGGACTTTAAACCATCTTCCAACGGTGCCCAGATCAAATTACTCAGTGCCTTGGTAATTGCTATCCGTGAACCTTCCGCCGGATCGATCAATGCCGCAATCGGTGCATGACCAATTGAGGTAGCCACTCCTTTTTTACCGACAAAATCCAGTGCCATCACGCCACAATTATTGAGCGGCAACTGTAACGGTCCCGCACATTGTTGCTTGGCTACTCGACCTCCAACACAACGGTCTACTTTATTGGTTAACCAGTCTTTACAGGCCACCGCTTCAAGTTTTAATACATCTTTCAAATAGGCCATTAAAAGCTCGGGATCGTATTCAATCGGGCTGTAATCAGGAGCGACCGTTTGGTCAGTTAGAACGGTTTTAGGAGAGCTGCCAAACATGTCAGATAACTTCAGATCAAGTGGCGCATCGTCTTTATTTTGCTCCTTGATGGTAAATCGGTGATCACCCGTTACCTCGCCTACCACGTACATCGGCGCACGTTCGCGTTCCGCAATTTGTCGTACCAGATCGAGGTGTTCCGGCGCTACGATCAAGCCCATTCTTTCCTGTGATTCGTTTCCGATAATTTCTTTTGCAGACAACGTTGGATCACCAACGGGTAAGGCATTCAGGTGAATAATTCCACCCGTATCTTCTACCAGTTCTGATAAACAATTGAGGTGACCACCCGCACCGTGATCATGAATCGACACCACCGGATTGACACTACTTTCCACCAAACCACGAATCGCATTCGCGACCCTTTTCTGCATTTCCGGATTAGATCGCTGCACCGCATTCAGTTCAATACCCGAAGCAAAAGCGCCCGTATCCGCAGAAGAAACCGCGGCACCACCCATTCCAATTCTATAATTATCTCCTCCTAACACGACAATTTTATCGCCTTTTTTAGGTTCGCGTTTCTGGGCATGTTCCAGTTTTCCGTAGCCAATACCTCCGGCCTGCATGATAACTTTGTCGTAACCGATAATCCGATCCTGCTGCGCGTGTTCAAAAGTCAGGATAGAACCACTGATGAGCGGTTGACCAAATTTATTTCCAAAATCAGACGCACCGTTAGAAGCTTTGATTAAAATATCGAGCGGTGATTGATAAAGCCAGGGACGGGGGGCGATCTCACTTTCCCATATTCGATCTTTTTTAGTGCGCGGATAAGCAGTCATGTATACGGCCGTTCCTGCGAGGGGAATTGAGCCTGTACCACCCGCAAGGCGATCTCTGATTTCTCCACCCGATCCGGTAGCGGCGCCATTGAAAGGTTCGACAGTTGTTGGAAAATTATGGGTTTCTGCTTTAAGAGAAAGGACCGATTTAAAGTTTTTATTTTTATAGAAATCAGGGTGCGAAGCGCGCTCCGGCGCAAACTGTACGACTTCCGGTCCTTCAACAAAAGCGACGTTGTCTTTATAAGCGGAAACGATTCCGTTAGGGTTTTCTTTAGCCGTTTCCTTGATCAATTGAAAAAGCGATTGCTCTTTTTCTTTGTTGTCAATAATAAAAGATCCGTTAAAAATTTTATGTCGGCAATGCTCACTATTTACTTGAGAGAAACCAAAGACTTCTGTGTCCGTGAGCGGTCGTCCGAGCCGAATGGAAAGTTCGTTCAGATATGTTATTTCTTCTGTATTGAGGGCCAGTCCTTCCGTTTGATTATAGGTAGCAATATCGGTGATTTGTCGAATCGGTTCTGGCTCGACCGTACTGGTAAAAAGGTCATGCGTCAGCGCTTCGTAGCGTTGCATAAGCATAGGATCAAACTTCGTTTCTTTGGAAGGTAGAAATTTTTCAATCCGCTGAATCCCTGTAATGCCCATATTTTGGGTAATCTCCACTGCATTGGTAGACCAGGGGGTAATCATGGTTGCTCGTGGTCCAATAAAAGCACCGGAAACCGTTTGATCTTTTATGACAGGAACGTTCCCAAAGAGCCAAATTAGCTTTTCCTGATCGGTGGTTGAAATAGATTCGAGGGTAGCAACGGCAAAAATGTGTTCTTGTATATTTCCAAAAAAAGTTATCATTATAAGGTTATGTTTATTTGCTCCAAAGGTCCTTCTTTTTTTGAGAAAAACGAATTTATCGTTAAGGAATGTTGACAAAATAAATGACGACTCTGTACTTCCTCTTTTTCCGCTACTCTGCGTTTATATTTCCAGCAATTATTCATCTTTAGTGAATAGTGATTAGTTAATCGGTCCTTCTAACGCATAGGTATTGTCCTCTAAGGTATTTTAAAAACTCAAAAAAGACGGTAGAGAAATTTAAGTTAACAGATCAACGCAGGAAAAAGCCAATGTTTTGTTCCTGCGTTGATGAATCTGCCCAGTTATCTGGGGCTGAGGCACTGGTGCTTCCGGAACTAAATTTCTATGTATAAAGGTTAAGGGTACTTGATAGATCTGATGGTGTGTTTATTTCATGGTGTTTAATAAAGTAATTTAAAATTCATAAATAAATACACTATTTGTAAATAATTGTTAATCAGTTTATTGGTTAATCAGTAGTCGATCAAATATTAGGTAATCCTGATGTAAGAGCGCAACCAAGATGGTTACGTTCACATTGCGTACTATGTGACTGATCCACCGATTAACTAATCAACAACTTAGTGCCGAAGGCACTGGTGCCCTAAAGGGAGTTTTAACAATACTTGGTTTTCATTAAACGCTATTTCTTATCTCCAACTTTCATACTAATATCCGCCGTGACCACTTCTTCGTTATTTGCATCGCGTACGGAGATCTGACAGACTACCATTTCAGTCGTCTCCCAATCGATATGAGAAAGGTCGCAAATAGCAGTCAGGTCCGTCTTGGCTTTTTTGACGTAGGCGACGGTCATTCCGGCGGGAATCCAACGACGGTGTTTGGGAATCGAGGCTTCCATACAGATACCTGCCGCAAATTCACAGAGGTTGCAGATCGCAATGGCGTGAACAGTTCCAAGATGGTTATGAACGGATTTTCTTTTGCGCATCGAGGCTTTGAGATAATTGGCGCGGAGTTCTTCAATTCGGGGATCAATCGTGGTAAAATACGGAGCCATTCGGGCAACAGCTTTGGAGAATAGTAGTTTCCCGAATGGGTACTTGAGCATTTTTTGTTGGAGAGCGAGGACGCGATTCATGTTTTTTTTGGTAAAGATAGTTGAATTGTTGAATCGCTGTGCTTGTTCAATTATTGAGGCTGTTCCTGAAGCTATGTTTCCTGAAGTGTACCTGAACGCGGGGTTTTCACTAAATAAAAAAAGGATTAATCAACATTTCTCACAAAAGAAAGGGTTTTCGTATCCATATTAAAAGCACACAATTGATTTTTTCCTTTGCTTTCGTAAACACAACCATTGTCCAGGTCAAGGTATTGTGCCTGTTCGTGGTCTTCGTCCAGCAGATTTTCCAACTGCTCCTGAATATCCGCATAAATTAAAGGAGTATGCCCGTGCAGAATAATCCGACCAGCCAGCCAGGTTAAATTGATATCGGGATACCAATCCCGAATCCAGCGCATCGCGTACTGATCCATTTTAGGTTCTGGAACCAAAAAATTCAATCCGGCATGCACCAAAACATAGTCTGGTAATTCAATAATATTAGGCAATGCTTCCATCCAGGCCAGGTACTTATTGTCAATATCGTTGATCTTTTCGACCCCAAAACTTTCCAGGGTTTCTTTTCCGCCCCAGGTTAGCCAGTTACGGGCCTGATTGATATCATGACGGGATAGCAGCATTTTTTCTTCGTGGTTTCCTTGCAGACAGTGGACTTGGTGCCCCGTCTCCTGCAATGTCATAATCTGATCCAGTACGCCTTTACTGTCAGGTCCTCGATCAATATAATCTCCCAATAGATAGAGCTTGTCTTTTTTAGTAAAATTAATTTCGGCCAACGTTTTTTTAAAGGTCTTGGCACAACCGTGAATATCTGTTATTGCGTAGCGGGACATATATTTTTAAGTTGGTGAGCCTTGTATCAGCAGGCAAAAGTGTAAAGTTATTTAATCGCCATTCCTAATACAAAACACCGGGAATTAGTTGAAAATTCCTATTATTAAGTATCAATATCATCCAGAAGTAAAAACCGGAAAAATTCGCGCAAAAGGAGCCAAAATTGATCGTAACCAGACTTGGCAGGTCCAAAAAATCATTATTTTAAATTAAATTTGACATGAATCTGTTATTAAACATAAATTTAACATTCTTGTGCCTATAAAATGCACAAAGCTTAATATAAAAACATACGATAATTAACTATCTTTGCGGAGATTTCAGAATTAAATCAAAAATATTATTAACCTAAATTCCAATTTGATATGATTAAAATTTTACTATCTGTCAGCTTTTTATGTTTTAGCATATTTGCTCATGGACAATGCGATGAACTCTTCTTTTCAGAATATGTCGAAGGTTATGCAAATAACAAGGCACTGGAAATTTATAATCCGACCGGGGAAGCCGTTAACCTTTCGGACTACTCTATTGCCCGCTTCTCGAATGGCTCTACCGTTGCGGGTAATAATAAAATAATCCAATTACCGAATGAGATGCTGGCCGCTAATGATGTATTTGTGGTGGTAGTTGATTTAACGGATGTAGAAGACTTTGATTCTCAATATGACAAACCAGCGTGGAATGGATTCAATGTGATCGATACGCTATTCGACCAGGTTACTGGAGAAGTTATCATCGACGAGGAAACTGGTGAACCGGTAATCGGACCTCAATATGTAGACGGTAACGCTATATTCGGCGATGAATATAATGAAGCATATGATTTACAATGCAAAGCAGACGCTTTTTTATGTCCCGATTATGATACGAATAACACCATGTACTTTAATGGTAACGATGCCATGGTATTACTCAGCGGAACGGAAGTTGCCAATGATGGATCCAATATTCTGGACGTGATCGGCGTGATCGGTGAAGATCCTACCGTTACCATCATGCAGGATGCCTGGGTGGATGCCGACGGCTCCTGGTTAACAAAAGATAAATCCCTTATGAGAAACGCCGATGTCACCACTGGTCGCAACGATTTTAGTGAAATTATCGCTTCCTCCGGAGGAAGTTTTACGGGTGAGAACTGGACGGTTTATCGCAAGAATGATTTTTCTCGATTAGGAATTCATAACTGTAATTGCCACGACGAAAAATCTGAACTCTGGAGCTGCACTACCGGAGAAGGACCGTTGAGCACGACTAATCTTAATGTGATTGATTTTAAAGTTTTTCCAAATCCAAATTCAACTGGACTTCTACAAATAGAAGCGGACGAAAATATTGGTCAAGTTGAACTGATTAATATGATGGGACAGCAAGTCTTGACCGAAAGCTTTGATGCGGGACAAAATACGGCCAACGTAAATTTTCCTAATATTCAAAAAGGAATTTACATTATAAAAGTGTATTTTTCTGATGAAAATATTTCTACTCGAAAATTAATTGTACAATAAACTTCTCTGAATTGGTTCTTAGGAATTTAGGAATGTTGATAAAATAACTTACATTCTATACTTCCTTAAGAACCAATTTTTTTCCTTTTCAATTTTACGTAAAATATCATGAACAAAAATTTTTTTTTGAGTCTTTGTCTATGTCTTTGTTCTTCCTTTCTTACTGGTCAGGCGACCATCTCGGGAGTGGCTACCGACAAACTTACCGGTGAAGCTTTAATCGGCGCAACTGTAAGTATTGGAACCAATGGAACGCTAACTGCATTTGACGGTTCGTACAGTATTTCAGTCGAACCGGGCAGTTATGATTTGGTCGTTTCTTACGTAGGTTATAAAACCAAAATTACTCCGATTGATGTTCGCGGCGATCAAACGGTCAACATTGTTTTATTGGAAAATTCTATTTTGGATGAAATTGTGGTGACCGCAGATATTGCCATCGAACGAGAAACGCCGGTCGCTTTTTCTAATATTCCTACTATTAAAATTGAAGAGGAACTCGCTGCGCAGGATATTCCCATGCTCCTAAATTCCACGCCAGGCGCCTATGCCACAGAAGCTGGTGGTGGTGATGGCGATGCGCGAATTTCGATTCGTGGATTTGACCAACGGAATGTGGCCGTCTTACTCGATGGCATTCCAGTCAATGATATGGAAAATGGTAATGTTTTTTGGTCCAACTGGTTTGGATTAGACCTGGTAACTCAAACCATGCAGGTACAACGGGGGCTGGGAGCTTCTAAAATCTCGATTCCTTCTGTAGGTGGAACGATCAATATTTTAACCAAAGGAATTGACGCAAAAAAAGGGCTGCGCATCAAACAGGAATTAGGTAATAATAACTATACCAGAACTACCCTTGGTCTGACGAGTGGTCGCATGAAAAACGACTGGGCCTTTTCTCTGGCCGGCTCTTACAAAAAAGGAGACGGTTGGGTCGATGGTAATTTTACGGAAGGCTACTTCTGGTACGGTCGTATAGACAAACAAATCAACAACCATTACATCAGCTTAGCCGCATTTGGGGCACCACAAAAACATGGTCAACGTCCTTTCTCCGCCGAAGCAGGACTGGTAGATACGGCCTACGCATTAAGCATCGGTGTTCCCCAATCTGCCATTGAAGAGTTGAGTGTTAAAAACAAAGGTCGCCGGTATAATGATGCCTGGGGACTTAACGATGGCGAATTATATAATACCAGACAAAATTTTTATCACAAGCCGCAAATAAGCCTGCGTCATAGCTGGGATCGCAATAAATTCTTTTGGTCCAATGTTGCCTATTTGTCCATTGGAAATGGTGGTGGAACGGCTACCGATGGACTTTCAATTCCTTTAAACGAAAACGATCAGCGAGATATAAATCAAACGATAAAGCTTAATCAGGAAATAAATTTTGCCAATCCCGACGGGAATTCCAGTACGATCCTTCGAGCCAACCGAAACAACCATTTTTGGTATGGAATATTATCTACCCTTCGCTATACCCTCAACGAAAATATAACCATTTCGGGAGGGTTTGATGGCCGGTCTTATGATGGTGATCACTTTAGAGAAGTATATGATTTATTAGGTGGAGCAGGCTGGAAAAACGGAAATAATGCTCCGGATAGTCCGACCTATCAAGTTGGTGATAAATACGAATATGATTATACTGGACTGGTTCGCTCCATCGGAGGTTTTGGTCTGTTTGAATATAAAAAAGACAAATGGGCTTCCTTCCTGAATGTATCTGCAGCCAATTCTGGTTACGGCTTTAGAAATAACTTTACAGATTTTGAAATTCCTTTCGTTAACGTACCAACCTATACCGTCAAATTAGGAGCTACTTATAACTTCAACAAACAAAATGGTGTATTTGTAAACACTGGAATATTAAGCAAGGCGCAACAGTATAGAAATGTGATCATCAGTAATTTTTGGGATACGGAATCCGAAGGAACAATTGCGAACACTTACGATAATGAAGAGATTAAGGCGGTTGAATTAGGGTATAATTATAAAAGCAGGATTTTCTCTGCCAATCTGAATCTTTATTATACCCATTGGGGAAATAAACCATTAGATCGACTACCAGTTATCGCCGAGGATCCAGATGATCCAGATTCGGATCAAATCCCGATAAATGTTCCCGGAATTGACGCTTTGCACAAAGGAATAGAAATTGATTTTGTGTTTAAACCCATTCCGAATCTAGCGATTGAAGGTCTTGCTTCGATCGGTGACTGGACCTGGCAATCGGGTCAAACTGTCGAGGGAGTATTGCCAAACGGAGTGATGTATGAATATGAATTTGATGCCAAAGGCGTACACGTTGGCGACGCTGCCCAGCTACAAATTGGTGGGCAAATTCGGTACGAACCTTTCAAGGATTTTTATGTTAAAGCGAAGACTACTTTCTTTGATAATAATTACGCCAGTTTCCAGCCGGAAGACTTACAGGGGGAAAACGGTGGACGGGACGCGTGGAAGATGCCTTCTTACTTCTTGTCTTCTTTTCATACAGGTTACTATCGAAAATTTGAAAAATTTAACGCCAGTTTGCGTTTCAATATTTTGAATTTATTCGATGATACTTATTTAACGGATGCCCGGGATAATGACGATTTCAATTCGCCAAGCTTTACCGATTTTGATGCAAAATCTGCTTCTGTTTTTTATGGACAAGGGCGAAGATGGAGTGTTTCGTTTCAAGTTGATTTTTAGAAAAAACAATATAACAACAATTTAAAATTTTACTATGTTTAAATATTTTAGTTTTCTCCTATTTATATTGGGGTTCCAATCTGCGATTGCCCAAATTGATATTGCTGATGCCAGGGCATTATCAGAAGGAACGGTTGTCACGGTTCGAGGAATTGTAACGAATGGTGCAGAACAAGGCATCATTCGATACCTTCAAGATGATACCGGTGCGATTCCAGCTTATCCAGGTGCTGGCTCTAATATGAATTTTCCTGATGACATAGAAAGAGGGATGCTGGTAGAAGTTACTGGTCCTTTAAAGACTTTTCGTGAACTTCTGGAAATTGATCCGATTACCAGTTATACCATCATTTCCGAAAACAATGCTCTTCCAACTCCTTTAGATATTACTCCCGATGAATTGGGAGAAGCGACAGAAGGACTATTGGTTAAAGTATCTGCTGTAACTTTTACAGAAGGTGGTAATTTGTTCGGCGTTGGAAATTATGAAATTACGGCGAATGGGGAATCTTCTGAAATTTATATCCGATCGGGTCACGCCCTGATTGGTACTGAAATCCCGCAAGCAACGGTCAATATAACCGGGCTTTCTTCTCAATTTGATGCGACCTATCAATTACTTCCCAGAGATCAAAATGACCTTGAAATTGCGGATGATTTTTACATTACCGCCTCTCCTGTGCAGAGCAATATTAGTACAGAAGGATTTACCGTAGAATGGGAAACAAATGTCGCTTCCAGCACCACGCTTAACTATGGCACAACACCTGCCTTAGGTCAAACGATGGAAGTTTCTGGCAACACAACTACACACGAAGTTACTTTAACCGGACTGGAAGCCGCCGGTATTTACTACGTTGAAGCCGTTTCTGATAACGGAACGACCATGGTAACTACCACGCAAAAAGTCTTTAGCACGGCATCTAATTCTTCGGGCGATATGCGTTTGTATTTTAATAATGGTGTAGATGCCAATTTCTCAAACGGGTCTAACCCAACTGGCATTACTGGTGCATCTATGGAAGCACAGATTATTGAATTCATTGACAATGCACGTGAAACAATCGATTGCTCCATTTATAATATCAACCGTACCACCATTGTAGCTGCACTTTCGGCTGCTCACGAACGGGGCATCATCGTTCGTTATATTCACGACAATGAAACGAACAACACTGCTTTGCAAAATCCAAGTCCCCCTTTTCCTACTTTACCGGGAAATCCGGATGGTTTGATGCACAATAAATTTTTCGTTTTTGATGCAGAAGATGTCGATAATTGTTGGGTAATGTCTGGTTCTACTAATATGACATCGAACAATATCGGCGTCGATTACAACAACATGATTTTTATTCAGGATCAAGCATTGGCGCGAACTTATACGCTGGAATTTGAAGAAATGTGGGGAAGTGAGGGCCCCAATCCCGGTATTTTTAATGTTTCTTTTGGTCCTAACAAAGTAAATAATACACCACATAATTTTATTATAAACGGAACGCCAGTAGAGAGTTATTTTTCTCCCTCTGACAATACGACCAATGCCATCATCAAAGCAATCGAAACGGCGGATACTGATTTGGAAATGGCTTTATTGACCTTTACCAATAATGAATTGGGAACTGCTGTTTTGAATGCACATAACAGTGGTATTTCAGTACGCGGAATCATTAACAATCCCAATGATACAGGATCTGAATTTGATTTTTTAACGAACAACGGGGTCAATTTTACGGAAGACAATACTACCGTGAGTACCCACCATAAATACTGTATCGTCGATGCGACTGCTCCTGATTCTGATCCGCAAGTTGTATTGGGATCACATAACTGGTCCGCAGGAGCTGAAAATAGCAATGATGAAAATACTTTAATCATTCACGATGCGGATATTGCCAATGTCTTTTTGCAGGAATTTGAAGCCCGCTGGTGTGAAGCAATGGGTGGCGGCACAAGTTGTATTTTTACCTCCACTGATGCCCCATCCGCAATTGCTGGTGTTGAACTGAATATTTTTCCTAATCCAGCTTCCGCTTACGCAAATATATCTATAGAGATGGTTGAGGAGAATGACGTAACCATCAACTTATTAGCGATTAATGGTATGGTACTGCAGAGTCGAATTTTAAACAATGTACTTGGAAAACATACTGAAAGTGTTTCCTTAAAAGGATTATCTGCTGGACCGTATATTGTAGAACTAAAAATTGATGGGCAGCAAATTTCCAGGCTATTGCAGGTAAGGAAATAGTTTGCCGAAATATGAAGGAAAGTTAAAACAAGTGTACACAAGATGATAATCTATGATTATGTTATTTTAACTAAATTAGTATGCGTTTTGAATGGTTGATCGATTGATCGGTGAATAGGTCCTTTTAACGTCTATGGATCAATAATACGATCGCTCTTGGGGGTCGTTCAATAATCTGTGTTTTCTTTCTTACGATCGCATTGCGTAGCAAGAGACTAATCACTAATCACTGATCACTAATCAACTGTTCTTACTGTCTAGAAAAAAATAACCATCTGAAATACATACCACTCCACCCTATGACCCAAACCTCCAAAATATCATCTATCCTAAAAGACTCACCGAGTGTGGAGCTTTTACGATTGAGGAATCGGGAATTGGTTTTTGAGTTTTTTTCAATAGCATTTAACAAAGATAGAAATAGTATCTCTTTTGAGAATATATTGTTATTATTGGCCGACTTTTTAGCGCATCACAATACTAGCCTGGAAGAAATGGAAGGCGACAGAACTGACAATTTTGAAACCAAAGCAAAAAATACCATCCGGGAATGGACCAACAGAGGATTTCTTACCAATTATAAAAATGAAAGTGGGGACATCTTCTACGAATTATCGCCGCATACCAACAAGACGATTAACTGGATTTATAGCCTGGAAAAAAAAGAATTTGTGGGGACCGAATCGAAATTCAGAGATATTTTTAACAAGCTGAAGGAACTGGTAGAATTTACAAATGAGGATACTGAAAAAAGACTGGAAATACTGGAAGAAAAAAAACGGGGTATCGAACAGGAAATTCAACAGCTTAAGAGGGGCGAAGATATAAAGGTATTCGAGGATCATGAGATCATTCCCAGGTTTCAACAGCTTACCTTTTCGGCCAAAGAACTCCTCTCTGATTTTAAAGAGGTGGAGGATAATTTTAAAAATATTACCAAGGATATTTACCAAAAACATACGGATAACAGTTTGTCTAAAAGAGATGTACTTATTTTTACTTTTGATGCGATCGACGAACTAAAAGAGAGCCATCAGGGTAAAAGCTTTTACGCTTTCTGGCGGTTTTTGATGGACAGAAATTTGCAGGAAGAATGGAGTGTTTTAACCGATGAATTGTATCAAACTTTAGCAGATAAACATATTTCGGTGAACGATGATTTTTTGAAGGGGATGAAAAATTACCTGCATACCTCGGGTAAAAAAGTGTACCAGGCGAATGATAAAATGGCGGAAAAATTAAGCCGGATTATTAGAGAGAATGATAATTCCGAAAAAAAACTGGCCAAAAATATTATTCAGGAAATTAAGACTTACCTGACGGAAATCAGCAGGGCTAAAAAAAGACCTTCCTTATCAATTGCCGTGGAAGTGATGGATAAAATAAATATACCATTTGATAAACGGTTGACTTTTAGACCAAAGGAGGAAGTTGTTTATAACCAAAAACCAGCCCTGGCGGAAAACGATATTTCCCAGTCCAGTCAGCTAGCCAGTATTTTTAAAACGCAGGTAATCGATAAAAATCTGCTGAGAAAAAGAATAAAGGAAATGCTTAAAACAAAATCTCAGACCACCCTAAAAGAAGTAATTGACCACCACGGTGGTATTGCAAAAGGCTTGCCGGAGCTATTCGGTTATCTGGGCATCATCAAGGATTTTACCCACAGTTTTAATACCGAAAAACAACAGGAAATTGTATTCGATCAAATCAGTAAAAAGTCTATTAAAGTCCCCGAAATAATTTTAATAAAATGAGTTTGTTACAAGAAAATGTAAAACCTTACTCCAAGGCAATTGTCCGACTACTAAAAAGAACCATCAATAAAGGCGATACGGTTTGGGAGGATATTTTAAATTATCAAAACGAAATTCAGGCGTACCTCAACAAGATCGGACTGGAACTGATTGTAAAGGAAAATGATGGGTTTGCTTTTCTTAAACAGTTTGAAATCGACAACGAAAACAATACAATTGGAATTGCCTCCAGAAGGCAAATGGGTTTTGAAACCAGCATCGTGCTGGTGATTTTAAGGCAGATAATTGAAGAGTTTGAAAGCGATCCCACCGATTTTGCGGTAACCGAAAAGTACATTACCGAGTCTGAACTAAAGGAACAAATTGCTTTCTTTTTACCCGAAAAATTTAACACCGTAAAGTTTCTGAATGACTTAAAAAAATATATTGAAAATGTGGAAAAACTGGGTTACCTGAAAGAAGCGGGAACTACTTTGAACGAAAAAAAATATAAAATTCATAAAATAATCAAGGAAAAAATTACCCTGGATATTTTAAACGAATTTAAAGAAAACCTGAAAGCGTATGTGGAGTCTATTTAGTACGAGTTCAAATACTTCCGGATTTAGACTGGCGTACATGGAGGTTTATAACTGGGGGACATTTGATCAGCAAATTTTTAAAATTGCACCGCAGGGAAACAATTCTTTATTGACGGGTGCCAACGGTTCTGGCAAAACCACTTTTATTGACGCACTGCTTACCCTGTTGGTTCCATTAAAAAATGATCGATTTTACAACCAATCTTCCGGTGTGCAAAAAAAAGGAGATCGTAGCGAAGAAAGTTACGTCCTGGGTCATTACGGAGATATTCAGAAAGAAGGAGATTTGAGTGCTACCACGCAAAAGCTAAGAAACAAAAATACGTATTCTGTTTTGTTGGCTTCTTTCTCAAATACGGATAAAAAAACAATCACTTTATTTCAAGTCAGAAGTTTTACTAACGGCGTGATGAAAAGAACATTTGGGATTGCTTACAAGACCCTGAGTGTGGCGGCTGATTTTAGCGATTTTGATACCAAAGGTAACTGGAAAAAACGACTGATCAGACTACACAATAGCGGCAATAAAAAATGGATTGAATTTCCCGATGGTCCGGGTAAATACGCCGAACGATTGCGGGAAAAATTCGGGATGCGTTCCATCAAAGCGCTGAGCCTTTTTAATCAGGTGGTGGGCATTAAAGTCTTGGGTGATCTGGACGAATTTATCAAAACCAATATGCTGGAAAAGCGGGACGCAGAAAATGAATACCACCAACTAAAAGACAGTTTTACTACCCTGATGAACGCAAAAATTGATATCGACAAGGCTAAAGAACAAATAGCACAGCTCGAACCAATTGATGCGATGGCCAACCAACTGGAAGACATTAATATCAAACTAGACAAAACACAGAACGACCGAGAAAAAGCGGTTTACTGGTTTGCCCAAAAAGGATCAGCATTGGCGCACGCGGAAAGTAAATTGCTCGAAGATCGGCTGGAAGAAATTGATACCAAAATTTCAGCATTGAAAAGCAGGGAAACGGAATTAAAAGGCAAGGAGACGGATTTGCAAGTTCAGATCAAGTCGGACGAAGTTGGTCGGCAGATTAAAGATCTCGAAAGAGAAATTGCGAGTATCACCAAATTGCGAGAGAAAAGAAAAAGCAGTCTAGACCAGTACAATCGCCTAATCGAAAAGCTCGAACTTAAATCCAGTACCAACGAAAAGGAATTTCTCGAAACCAGAAATTTGGCGCAAGAAGAAAGGAAGAAAGCGGCTGGTGAAATTGCGAAAGAAAGAACCCTGCTAAGGCTCGCAATAAACCAAAAAGAGAAGATTAAAACGGAAATAGACAACGGTATTGAAATTATAAAATCACTTCAAAATAACAACAATAATATTGGAGGAAATTCAGCCAGAATCAGAGAAGAAATATTAAACGACGTGGGGGCCACCAAAGAAGAAATTCCGTTTATCGGTGAACTAATCAAAGTAGATGATAATGATTGGGAGTCTTCGATCGAAAAAGTTTTACACAGCTTTGCACTGCGATTGCTGGTTCCGGAAAAATATTATTCGGCGGTCAATAAATATGTGAATCGTACGGACCTGAAGGGAAGAATTATTTACGAACGGTATAAAGGTTTTACTTCATTAAATAACTTACCGGACTACCCGGCAGACAAGAATCTTTTAATTAATAAAATTAGCTTTAAATCCAACAGCGACTACACCGACTGGATAAAAGACAGGGTTATTAAACAGTTTAATTACATCTGTGCGGACCACCTCTCCGAGTTTAATACGCTGAATAAAGCCATCACAAAAGCGGGTCTAATAAAGAGAAATGGCAGACACGAAAAAGACGACAGAAGACATATTGCTGATCGAAAAAATTTCGTACTCGGCTGGGACAATAAGGACAAAATCAACTCGTGGAAAAAAGAAATTAAAAAATTACAAGCGGAGGAAGAAGCACAGGTAATCCTGATCAGTAAAGTCGAGCAAAAGATTAAATCCATTACCACACAGGAAGAAAATCTCGGAGATTTATTTAAGCTTTACACCACCTTTGATGATATAGACTGGATCTCTTACGCCAACGAAATTCAGGAAAAAGAAGCACAGAAAGAGGCGCTCGAAAATACCAACGACAAGGTGAAAGCACTCCAAAGACAACTGGAAAAAGTGCAAAGTGATTTGGTCAAAAATGAAAAAAGAATGGACAGCAAAAAGGGGACCAGACTGACCGTAAACAACAAATGGGAATCCGCCAAATCAATGATCAATACGCAGTCTTCGCTCCTGGATCAATTTTTAGAAAATCCGCCCGACTTGACTGATTTTGCCGTCGGCAACGAACTGCTCAATGGCATTAATTACCGCAATTTTTCCGCTACCCAAAAATCTTTTCAGGAAAATATCAAAATCGAAAGTCAGCATTTAAAAGAAAAGAAAACCAAATTAAGTATTAAAGTAAGTACTAAAATAAATGCCTTTATTAATCCACCGGAAAAAATTCTGGTTAAATACAAATCCTGGCGTTCTGATGTTAGTCAGTTTTCAACTTCGCTGGAGTTTATCAGTGAATACCAGAAAAAATATAAAGATTTGGTCGAGGAGGATTTACCGGGTTTTGAGGAGAAATTTAATAACTATTTGCAAACGACCATTGAAGATAAAGTGGCCAATTTTAAATTCTTTTTTGACAAATGGTCTGATGACATAAAGGAGAATATCAGTTCGCTAAATGACTCACTAAAAGGCATTGATTTTAGCAGCTACCCGACGACCACTTTTATTCAGCTAAATGCCCAAACCAAATCGGACGACCACATAAAGGCATTTAGAAAATTACTGGTTGAAGCTATTCCCAATTTTAAAGAATTTGAAAACTCCCTGGATGCCCAAAAGCATCATTTTAGCAAAAAGATCGCACCCTTTATCCGGCAACTGGAAAATGAAAAATGGCGGGAAAAAATTATGGATGTCCGTTCCTGGTTTAAATACAACGCGGAAGAAATCAATCGGGAAACCAATAAAAGAACAAAAACCTACACCGGCATGGGACAGCTGTCCGGCGGAGAAAAAGCACAACTGACTTATACGATTTTAGGGTCAGCCATCGCCTACCAGTTTGGGTTAACAAAAGAAGGACTCCAGACCAATTCGTTCCGTTTTATTGCGATCGACGAAGCCTTCAAAGCCCAGGACGAAGAAAAAGCAAAATACCTGATCAACCTATGCAAGCAACTTCATCTACAACTGCTGGTCGTCACTCCGAGTGATAACATTCATATTGTCGAAAATGATATTTCTTTTGTGCATTATGTAGAAAGAAGAAATGACAAAATTTCCTGGCTTTACGACATGCCAATCAAACAATTTCAAGAGGAAAAATCAAAACTAATTGTTAAGTGATAGGCCCCAACGAAATAAAAATAAAGGCGGAAAGGAAGTATAAAAGTTATTTGCAAGCAATAATAAGAGAAGAAGATATCTTTCCTTTGGTAATTACGGGAAATAAAAAGCCCGGTAATTCCGTATCAAATTTCAGAAAACAGCTCCACGAACTTACCGCTGCTTCAAAAGAAAACAAGGGATTTGGATATAGTATTGACTATCAAAAAAGAAAAACAAAAACCCTGGGAACGCAGAGTTTACCGTCAAATATATATTTTGCGACAAAGCAGGATTTTGAAAAATTTTTAAAAGTAGAAAAAGAGGTTAAGCAATTTTTACTGGATTATAAAAAAATAACCGAGCACTTTCCCGAGCTACAACCGTGGCTGGAAAAATATCCCAAAAAAATTATTACCTACGCAAATAAATGGACCGATATATTAAAAGTTTGCGATTATTTTAAAACACATCCACTCCCCGATTTGTACATCAGAGAACTGCCCATCTCAATCCACACCAAATTTATTGAACGCAACCTGCCAATTTTAAAAGAATTGCTGGACCTCATCATAGCCCCTTTTATCCAACAAGATAAAACAAAATTTGAAAAACGTTTTAACTTAAAATCCAGTCCGCCACTGATAAGATTTAAAATTCTTGATGCGAAGATCAGTGAACATTACTTTTCCGGAATAAACGACCTTTCCGTTCCCATCAGTCAATTTAATAATCTAAATTTGAATCTTGATCGAGTAATTGTGGTAGAAAATAAAACCAACCTGCTTACCATTGCGCTGACCCTCCCCGAAATGAAAAAAACCATGGTGATTTTTGGTAGCGGTTTTAAAGTTCAAAACTTAAAAAACGCGGAATGGTTAAGTAAGCTGGACATTTTATACTGGGGAGACCTGGACGTGCAAGGCTTTGAAATCTTGTCACAAATGCGCAATTACTTCCCACAGACAGAAAGCTTTTTGATGGACGAAATGACTTTTTATAAATTCTTTGAAGAAGATACTGGTACACCTTCCAGGGTAACTGCCCCTCTCTACCTTACCACTCCGGAAAGAATTTTGTACAAAAAAATAAAACAAAACAACTGGAGATTAGAACAAGAGAAGATCTCGCTGAATTATGTGAGGGAGCGGTTGGAAGAAAGCGGATGGGGATAAGCGATAAAATACAAATGTCCTGAGCATTAGTAATTACCTCAATTTGAAAATTAAAATTTAGTACCGGTGAATTGGTGAATCAGTGAATCGGGGGTGTTCAATAATCTGTGTCTTCTTTCTTACGATAACATTGCGTAACAAGAGACTAATTAATTATGCGAATTAAGCCTTAAATTTAACTTTTAGATAAAACATACTTCATTCTTACTAGATTTTTGCTGCTTGCTAGTGCCTTCAATTAAGGAAATGAACTTCTGCACTTTTTATGAAATACTGCGACCGCGCTGCGGTCGAAACCTTCGATACGAAACCTTGGCTAACCTAACATACTGTGATCTCGCTGAGATCATACTTACGTAGGATAGTGCCTCATCCCCTGGTTATCAATGGCAAATGGATATATGCAAACTCTATAGTAATCTAAATTTATAAAATACTATATCTAATACTTTCAGGATTAATGCCTAGACGTCAAAAGGACCAATTCACCGATTAACCGATCACCGATTAACCGATTCACAATTTTAACAGATAAGGAAGAAGTTAACACTATGAAATGCATATTGATTTAGTACCCGAACCACTAAACATTAATATCCTCCCTTACCCCTATCGCTTCAACGCCCCCGACGTATTCCCCTCCATCAAACTCACCACCTCCTCCATTGACACTAAGTTTACATCACCCGGAACCGTATGTTTGAGCGCACAAGCAGCGGCGGCAAAATCCAGCGCCTGCTCGTTATCTTCGTATTCCAGCAATCCATAAATAATTCCGGAAGCAAACGCATCTCCGGTACCCACTCGATCAATGACATGCGTTATGTCCAGGGTTTTCGTTTTGATATACCGCTCGCCCGTCCACATCTTGCCCTGTATTTGCTGGTGGGACGCACTGACCGAAGTACGATTTTTTCCTACCACTTTTTTAATATTAGGAAAAGCATCCATTAGCAAGCGAGCAGCATCCCGAAACTTGCCCGATTCGTCACTGATACCAAAAATACGATCAATACCCCGCCGACTGCTGATCACCACATCCGTGTGCGCGGCCAACTCAGGAATAACCTCTTGCATGGATTTTCCGTATTTCCACATATTTTCACGAGAATTTATATCTCCCGAAACGGTAATTCCCAGTTTATTAGCCATCTGAATTGCCTCCAGACAACACTGGGCCGCCCCCTCCGAAATAGCGGGTGTGATACCCGTCCAGTGAAACCAGTCGGCATCCTTGAGTACATCCTCCCAGTCAATCATAGCGGGCTGAATCAGCGAAAAAGCAGAGCCCTCCCGTTCGTAAACCACCATACTGGGACGATGAACAGCACCCCGCTCCAGAAAATATTTACCCATTATATCATCGCCATAGATGACATGTTCGGTGCTTAGCCAGTGTTTTCGTAGAAACTGCGTCGCTGCTTTACCCAGCGCATTGTCCGGAAAACGAGTTATATGGGCCGCCTTCATTCCCAGGTAGCAAAGAGACATAGCCACGTTGGCCTCTCCTCCACCGTAGACCAAATCAAAGGAGGTCGCTTGCGAAAATTTTTCGTATCCCGGCGGTGATAACCGCATCATTACTTCCCCAAAGGTGATGATCTTTTTTGGCATATTGATAGATTGAGTTTAAAGGTTATTTATAAATCAGTGAAGTTAAGAAACTATTATTTAATTTGGGAGGTTGGGGCGGGAGAATAGTCAGATTCTTTGGTCAAAGAACTATCCTTTGCATTGTAGAGCAAACATTGTGGATTGTTATCCGCAGTTGAGAACGAGGTGAGGGGGAAATCTTTTTCGACAAAATGCCTTTCATTCAACCTTTATAACTTATTTTTTAAACGATCCTAAGGAGTGTTGACAAAATAAATGACGATTCCATACTTCCAATATTTTCTTCAACTGCCCGACTACCCTATTTAACTCTACGTTAATCTACCATCCTTGCTATGGATTTTTAAAAAGTCGGTATTGTTATAACATTAATACGGTGACTTTTAAGTGGCAATTAAGTAGCTAAATATTATAAATTATTCTTTTCACAGACCCATATTCTCCTGGCAAATTTTACATTTCCTGGTTTGCCAACCACACAATAATCCGAGATACTTAATCTCGTATTCTTGATAATATCTGTAATGTCAGAGATAGATACAATGACCAAGCGATCCGTAATTGTGGAGGTTGATTCGACAATATGTATGATATCTTTGTCAGTTGCCACGCTTAACAAATTATAAGGCAAGTCAACAATTGCAGCATCATACCTTTTAGTAATATCTTTGATATCGGAGCGAAAGATTTCTGCGCTATAATTGAAATGTGCAAGATTGTTTCTTGCAGCCTTACACAACTTCCAATTGATATCACATCCTTCAATGTTTTTCTCGGCAAAACAGGCTTCGAGCATGATCGTTCCTGCTCCACAACACGCATCCAGTAACGTTTTTTCTTTTTTTCCATTACCCGCAATATTGACCAGTGCTTTGGCCGTATTTATATTGATGGAGTTACTGTAAGAGAATGGTTTTTTTTGATGTTTTTGCCAATCAAATTTATCTTTATTCAAAATACCGAATAACCATATCCCTTTGTAATTACCTAAAGCATAAGTTATGACTGGATGATAATAATCAGGATTGCCTTCAATACTGTACCCAATATCTTTTAATTTTTCCAGCCTTCGGCTGTACTCAATGGTGTCTCCTTTCATCACTAAATATTCTACCTTAAAATCCTCAACGTGTATATGCTCTTTTTTTATGGCTTCTATTAACGAAATGTAATTTTCGGAAGATAAAATGACTTCTAATCTATTTTTAATAAAGGCACTACTGGAAGGTTCTATTTTTACATCAGAAAAAATCAACTTGTTTGTTTCCTCTGCATTAAAAATCGATCTGGTTTCTAGTTTGGATAGCTCTGTCTCGGTATTGTCATAAGTAAAGGAATATAAATATTTATTGATCTGCATTATTTCTCTGGTGTTTGATCTTTCGCTCATAGAAATAAAACAAACATTTATTTTATTTCTGCAATCCTGTGCAAAGGATGGTGACACGTTTAGTGGCATTAGTGCCTCATCATCAACTCAATCAGTAAATGTAATTTTCAAGATGAGAAAAAACAAATCACTATTTAATTAATGTAATGTCTCCACTGTATTTTTTAATAGCTCCATTTATTAGTTCTACTTCCAACAAATATACAAAAACACCTGGATTAACCTTTCTTCCTTTGAATACTCCATCCCAACCAATATTACTATTTATCGGGAAGTCATCCATTTCATACACAACGGCTCCAAAACGATTGAAGACTTTCATTGTTTTAATGTTGGCTACGCCTGAACCACCTGATACGGTAAAGATATCATTCGTACCATCTCCGTTTGGCGAGAAAGCAGAAGGAATGTATACCGGAACTTGTTTATTCACGATGAACATCAAATTATCCATTGCTACACATCCCGATATATCCGTTACCTCTACTTCATATTCACTAGAATTTAGTAAATTTAAGGTTGGTTCCAGACAATTTATACAGGACAAACCAGTAGTATCTGACCAGATAATGGTGTCTATCATAGCGTCTGGACGATTAACCAACAGGTCTATGGATATAGACTCTCCGAGAACTATCTGCGTTTGGTTTGCCGTTAGTTCAATAACCAGTTCGCCGGTATTATTTAGAACGAAGGTACTATTCAGTTGACAGCTATTCTGATCTGTAATAATAATCTCGTAGGTACCTGCTCCCAGATTATTAAAATCCGTTTGACTTCCAACTGAATTGCCATTTATGGAAATATCATACGGAGGAATCCCACCCATGATCGTAGTCAAAATAATACTACCATTTTCACCCTCAAAACAACTCGGATCGATGGTTTCTACTTCCATAAGCATGGGTGACGACCATACTTCAATTTCAAATGAGGCAGCATTACTCTCACACCCATTGGTAACGGTAGTCACCCAGAATTCAAAAATCCCAGCCTGACTAAAAGCAGGAGTAAAGGATAGACCTTCAAAGACAGGGACAGCTCCCAAGTCAGGATCGGTGGCATACCAAAACAATACATTCTGATTGTTTGCTATCGAAATTGTTAACGCTCCGTCATTTAAACAAGTGGAGAAGTAATCCTCAATTACTGGCGCTCCAGAGGTGGCAATTACCCCCAAACATGGTTCACAAATCGTTGTATTATTACATGCTAAAACCTCAATCATATCGTCTACTGTACACGGATTACCATCATCGCAAGGTAAAGTGATGGTGGGAGCTATACTGCAATCCAATGGAGTACCAGGCTGGCATTCACATAATGTATCGTCCCAAAATTCTTCACCATTAGCACAATCTCCGTCATCACACGTGCCAGGGTCCGGACAGTCAACAATACAAGATCCATCATCACAAGTGGCTAGCGGATCATAATTATCTGCCATCGGATCGGTACATCCTAAAACCGGCGGCGTGACATCACAGGCACAAGTAGCTTCATTCCAAATTTCAAACCCATTGGTACAATCATTATCATCGCAAGTTGGAACGGTTAATATGTTTTCACATTCGCAGCTTGCTTCGTTGTAGGAATCTGCGGTAAATTCACAACCGTCATCACAGCTGGGCGTGACTAAAACATAATCACATTCACAATTAACTTCATTATATGTATCTGTCGTGTTTTCGCAGCCATCATCACAGTTTGGTGGAATAAGTGTGTAGACACATTCGCAAGCAACCACGTCGTACGTATCGGTAGTGAATTCGCAGTCATCATTACAGGCACCCGGAGTGATTGGGTTGTTCTCACAACTACAGGTTGTACTGTTATAAACATCTGCCGTCAGACAATCATCGTCATCACAATCAGGGATGGTCAATTCATTTTCACATGCACAACTGGCCTCGTTGTAGGTATCAACGGTGAATGCGCAATTGTCATCACAATCCGGGATCGTCAAATTATTCTCACATGCACAAGTCGTTTCGTTATAGGTATCGGTCGTATTGACACAACCATCATCACAATCTGGAGGCGTCAATGTGAAAACGCAATCGCAAAGATCAGTATCGTATACATCAGTGGTAAATTCACATCCATCATCACAAGTACCGGAGCAAGGATCGTTGGCACAAGATCCATCATCACAAGTGGCTAGCGGATCATAATTATCTGCCATTGGATTGGTACATCCTAAAACCGGCGGCGTGACATCACACGAACAAGTGGCTTCATTCCAAACTTCAAATCCGTTGGTACAATCACTATCATCGCAAGTTGGAACGGTTAATATGTTTTCACATTCGCAGCTTGCTTCGTTGTAGGAATCTGCGGTAAATTCA
>ENA-ORXT01001460-ORXT01001460.1-marine-metagenome-genome-assembly--contig:-NODE-1460-length-31697-cov-4.632543_pt1 | contig 31697 bp, 16 predicted proteins | sample MGYA00237868_ERZ511482 | MGnify/ENA metagenome assembly ERZ511482 | reverse complement strand
CATAGTGAAAATCCATACATCGCATCAGGCTGGTGCGCCAGTCCGATAAAGGCTGATGCTACGTATATTAATCGTGCCGCTGGCACTTTTTTAAATCCGCATTCTAACTATGGATTGGTATAATATTGATAACTACTTACCAAGACAAAATACTTAAAAAAAAGCCCTTCATCATTTCTGATGAAAGGCTCTCTATCGTTTAACATAAAATTTTAGTACCTAATTAAAAAATTACAAGTTTGGTAGTTAATAAAGCTGATGATTATTTTTAATAATTAAAAATTCTACAAATACGGTTGTAACAACGGTCGTACTCATCTTTGTGAATGCTTACACTGGTTCCTGTTCCATTTGCAAATTCAATGGTTAAGGTAATCATATTTGATTCTGCCATTTGACCAGTAATAGGATTAAAAGACGTCGCTGTTTCTGAAGTCATTCCTGATACTTTATTGCCGTATTGACCAATTAAAGAATTTCTGATTGCTCTCCAGTTTCCACCTGCAATGGTGTTTGTTTGTTCAGTAGTTAAAGCGAAGTTTTGAAATTCTTGAAATTGCATATTAATTTGTTTTAATTAGGTTGATAAGGAAAGTGCAAAGGAGATGCCAAAAAACAAATGCAATCTATTTTTCATTAAAATGCGCTGATAACTTATTGACTGTCAATTCTATAAAATTTTATTATTTTTAAAGAAGAAAAGAACTGAATAATTTAGGCTGATACCTAACTTTTATAAAATTCCCATAGAGAAATGGCATTCTATTTTTGGGAAATAATTGGTGGTAAATAAACACATAAATCTGTCTTTATGGAGTATTCACTTTTACCAAATACTTTGACGCCACCCAACCTTCTTGTCCGTCTTCTAAATCTACTCTTGACCATTCGCCTAAAATTTCATTGACAAATAAGACATTCCCATCGGAGAGCATGAATTGAGTGTCGCTGGTTTCAGAGGGTGCAGATTTCACCTCGACTTCTTCTCCGAATAAAACAACTTTAGAGGCATCGGTTTCCCAATTGTATTTTATAAAAAAACTGATTAAACAAAACAACGATAGTATAAAGCAAAACAGACCGCTTACAAAAAGGCGACGCTTTCTTTTATAAATAAATTTATTGAACAACCACAACAGCAAGCCATTGAGCACTACGCCCAACAACAACCATTGCCAAGATTTCAACTGTAAGATGGTTTTTCTCAACACACGTTTGTAAAACATTTCCGGATAAACGGGTGCTTTTAAGACCACTTTTGTTCTAGCTATTTGACGATTGTGTAACAACTCTTTGTGTAATGGAGCAATAAACAACCCTTTCTCATAAGCCAAAACGGCTTGCGCAATGCTGTCTTGCTTTAGCCAAGCGTTGCCAAAATTCAAGAACAATTCTGGAGATTGCTCGCCTGCTTTTGCAATCCGATTGTATAAAGCGGAAGCGGTTTTGAAATCGTCTTTTTGGTAGGCTTCGTTTGCTTGCTGAAAAAGTGCTTCCGCAGAATGTGGTTCTTGGGCTGACATAGGAAAGCTTCCTAAGATCAACAACACTGTGCTCAACAATATTTTTTGTAAAATTTTCACGCTCATTTTTTTATTCAGCCACCTGATGTGAACTCAATATTAGTGGTCCTATGAAATGCCCATTCCATTTTCGGTTGCTTCTTGTGGGCTGATCAAACGAAGGCTTCCATCTGGATTTTCTGCCATTAAAACCATTCCATTCGATTCGATGCCCATCATTTTTCTAGGAGCCAAATTGGCAACAATGCATACTTGGGTTCCTATAACATCTTGTGGGGTAAAATATTTGGCAATACCTGATAAAATCGTGCGCTGCTCAAAGCCCAAATCAATGGTCAAATTTAAGAGTTTACTAGATTTAGGCACTTTGGCTGCTGCCATTACTTTTCCTACCCTCAAATCCAATTTTACAAAATCATCAAACTTAATGGTTTCCTTTAATGGTGGATAATTGGTTACTACTGCTGTTGCTTCCTGGTTCATTCCTGTTAATTTATCCAATTGTTTTTGTATTTGTTCGTCTTCTATTTTTTCAAATAAAATACTGGGTGTTCCCAACTGATGTCCGTTGGGTAATAAACTTAAACCGCCATCTTTTGGCCAAGCTAAAAAGTCTTCTTTCACATCCAACATCTCTGCCATTTTACTAGAAGTATGTGGTAAAAATGGTTGTAATAAAACAGCGAGTTGTGCGACCAATTGTGTTGCCATATTTAAAATCTGTCCTGTACGAACCGAATCTGTTTTGATAGCCTTCCAAGGAGCCGTTTCCGCCAAATAGGCATTTCCAGCCGAAGACAAATTCATAATTTCTTGGAGTGCCAACTTGAATTCAAACTTCTCTAAGCGAGCTTCTACCGCTTTGTAGGTCTCCCCTATTTTTATTAACAATGCCTTATCGGTTTCATCGGTAACAGTTTGATAATCTTGTAAAACACCCTCAAAGTATTTTTGATTTAAGACCAATACTCGATTGGTAAAATTACCCAAATTGGCTGCCAACTCATTGTCGTTTCTAGCCTGAAATTCCTTCCAGCTAAAATCGGCATCTTTGTTTTCTGGCATCGTCATGGTCAAAGCATAACGCAGAGCATCTTGCCTACCTGGAAAAGCTTCTAGGTAATCATGCAGCCAGACGGTCCATCCACGAGAAGTAGACATTTTTTTGCCTTCTAGATTTAAGAATTGATTGGCGGGTACATTGTGTGGCAATAAATAAGAACCTTCTGCATTGAGCATTGCAGGAAAGATAATACAGTGAAAAACGATGTTGTCTTTGCCTATAAAATGCAGCAACTCGGTCTCCTCATTCTTCCACCACTTTTCCCAATCTTGATTGTTTTCTTTTGCCCAAGCTTTGGTGGCAGAGATATAACCGATGGGCGCATCGAACCAAACATAGAGGACCTTTCCATCGGCTCCTTCGACTGGTACTTTTATGCCCCAATCCAAATCACGGGTCATCGCACGAGGATGCAATCCACCATCAATCCAAGACTTACATTGCCCTACGACGTGTTTTTTCCATTCATTGACATTGTGGTGTTGTTTGTTGTCCAACAAACCATTTTCAATATATTCTCGCAACCATCCTTCCTCTTTATCTAAAGGAAAATACCAATGTTTGGTCATTTTAAGCACAGGCGTATTTCCACTGATTGCCGACCGAGGATTAATCAGTTCCATTGGGCTTAAAGTACTGCCACACCTTTCACATTGGTCACCATAAGCATCGGGATTGGAGCAATTTGGGCAAGTACCCTGAATGTATCTATCAGCTAAAAATTGCTTTTGCTCTTCATCGTAATACTGCTCGCTTTCTTGTTCGGTAAAAATGCCTTTATCGTACAAGGTTTTAAAAAACTCGCTGGCCGTTTCGTGGTGTAATTTGTCGGAAGTACGATGATATATGTTAAAAGAAATACCAAAGTCGGCAAAGGATTTTTTGATAATTTCATGGTAACGGTCAACTACCTCTTGTGGAGTAATACCTTCTTTCTTTGCCGTTAAGGTAATGGGTACGCCATGCTCATCGGAACCACACACATAAAGCACCTTATCTGATCCGTGTTTTAGCCTCAAATACCGAACATAAATATCGGCAGGTAAATAGGCGCCTGCCAAGTGTCCTATGTGAACAGGACCATTGGTATAAGGTAATGCAGAGGTAACGGTATATCTTTTCTTTGTCATTGACTGTTTTGTTCGTTTTCTTTTACACGCTATTGAGATTAAATACGTTCACGTTCTTTTGGCATACAAAGCTACTTACAAATAAATAGTTCCACAAATTTTAAATTGTTGGATTGATAAAACAAAAAAAAGCGTGAAACTTCTCTAAAGAAATTTCACGCTTTTAACACATTTTAATTTTATTACTTAAGTGCTAGGACATAAATAATAATACAGTACTTTGAGCGATTTTCTACCCCTTTCTTCCGAATCGTCGGACCGGTCAGAAAGCCTCTGGTGCGCCAGTCCGAGCCGTAGCCCTGCTATGCCTGTAGCGACAGCCCGGTGCGTTTTCTTCCTTGAAAGAAGTGGAAACTCATCTCAAATTAAATGTATATTATTTTTGTCCTAGCACTTGCTTACTGTCGTTCTCCTTTGACATAAGTAACCACAAAAGCATCTCTAAATCCACGATCACGTACTTGCTGAAGAATGTTTTCTGCAAAGCCTCTTTCGTTGAATTTACCCAAAACTACTTTTTTAACAGAACCACCATTGGCTTCTTCAACTTCAATAAAACCAAGGTCTTTTAAAGAAGTAAATCTGTTCATATTGAGTTGACGGAACGCCCCTAATTGAATTTTAAAAGACATCACATTGATTTCCTCACCTGTAGGACTCGTATATGTTTCATCCTGATCAAAATAAGTAGGCACATCATTGTCGTAAATATCGTCAGAAGTAGCACTGCCCACATAAGTAGGCTTTGTTACTGGCGTATCGGTATCTTCGTAACTCGTTGGTTGCTCATAGTTCGTCGTTGTCGTTTCTTCATATTCATAAGAATTTTCATTGGTTGAACTGCCTTCACTATTGTAAGAATCGTTGCCACTGTTAAATCCACCGCTTCCAAAATAGCGAGCAGCACTGGTTACAGCATTGGTAGAGTAACCAATAACCCTAAACTCTGTACGTCTGTTTTCTTGATGGTCCGACTCACTACAAGTTACCCCATTTGCACATTGATTGATCAACTGGCTTTCACCATATCCTCTAGCAACAATACGGTCTGGAGCAATTCCTTTTCTGACAATATAATTAACTGCCGAGGTTGCTCTTTTTTGCGATAAATCTAGATTATAACTGTCAGAAGAACGGGCGTCCGTATGAGATTCTAGCTGAATTCTAATTCCAGGGTTCTTGTACATCAATTCAACTACTTTGTCCAATTCAGTCGCTGCATCTGGTCTGATAAACGCCTTGTTTAAATCGTAATAAATATGGTTAATACTTAAGACATCATCAGGAATAAGACCTGTATCTCCTCCGTAATTTCCACCATTGTATTTTATTGGATTGCCATCTTTGTCGTAATACGTTTCACCAATAACCAAATCAGTTACTTGATTTCCATATTCATCAAAATAAGGTCCACTAGAATCTCCAGCAGTTACAATATTTCCATCTTTATCATAATAGGTTTGTCCATTGACCACATCGGTAACGATGTTGCCATCTTTGTCATAGTAAGTACTCGAATTGTTTCCACCATTATTGCCCACTTGTTCATCTACCTCAATTTTCTTCAATAAAACATCGAGTGCAAGGTCTTTCATTAGAGGCGAAGCACAATCCCGACCTTTGGTAGATACCTTTTTATCTTTGGTAAAATAATATTCTTTTGTAGCAGAAATCTCATAATCTGTTTCTGGATCAAGTTCAAACAGATACGACCCATCTTCGCCTGTTGTATAATTTTTTTCGAACTTGGTTTCAATGTTCATTAATTTTACGTTTGCGCCAACGACAGGTAAGGTTTTACCATCTATTTCCTCGTAGACCAACCCTCTGAGTTCACAATTGATTCCTCCAAATTCATCGGGCGACATAGGTACTTTAACTTCCACATTAGAAGTTGTTAAGCCTTCTGTAGAAACCAACTGTTCACCATCTTGGTAGTTTGGTTTAAAGGTCAATACTTGATAATCTCTATCTGGCGAAATAGGGAAATTAAATTCTCCGTTGGCATAAGTTACACGCTCTTGCAAAATCACACCATCTTCAACCAATTGCACAATGGCACCATCTATTGGTTCTTGCGTCACCACATCAACGACCACTCCATTCATCACATAAGTTGTACGAGAAAAACCGTAGATATCATCGTCGCCCTCGCCACCTGATCTATTAGAGGCAAAATAGCCATAGCCACCATCAGAAGAAAGAATCATTCCAAAATCATCGTCATTGGTGTTTACAGGCGTTCTTAAATTGGCAGGTGGTTGCCAGCTTCCATCAGAATTTTGCTGGGTCTCAAAAATATCCAAACCACCCAAACCAGGTAAGGCATCAGAAGCAAAGTAGAGTGTTTCTTCATCGGTAATAAAAGGGAACATTTCACGCCCTTCGGTATTGATTTCAGGTCCTAAGTTTACTGGGCTTCCCCAAGAGTCACCTTCCTTATAAACCACATAAATGTCTTCTTCTCCATATCCGCCTGGCATATCAGAGACGAAGTACAGTTCAGATCCATCGGCAGTAAGAGTTGGGTGACCAACAGAGTAATTGTCGCTGTTAAAAGGCAATTCTTTGATTTCACCCCAAGTTTCATCTTCTCTCTCAGAAGAATATACTTTTAGACGAATGGTCTTATTGCTGTCCATTCCTTTTTTACCATTCATAAAATTATTCCTAGTAAAATACATGGTGTTTTGATCACGAGAAAAAGTGACCGTTCCTTCATGCAGCCAAGTATTGGGTTTTCCTTTAAACAATTTGGCATTTTTCAAAACGGGTTTTTCAGAACCAGCTTCCCCCTCGCTATAGAATAAATCAAGATACGGAGAATCGGTCCAAGAGTAGGTACGATCTTGGTATTTGCCTCCACGAGCAGAAGCAAAGACAATGCCCTCCTCAAAGAAAGCAGGACCAAAATCCGATTCTACAGAGTTGATTTTCAGAAAGTCCAGTTGGTATACCCCAGGATCTTGAAGAAAGTATTCTTCTTTGTCGCAAGACTCGACCAAACGAAGTCCACGAGTATCGGCAGGAACCTTTTGAGCATATTGCAGAAATACGTCTCTTGCTAAGTCGCATTTGCCATTCATTTTGAGCATCATACCATAATTAAGCAAGTCGCTTTCGGTGACTTCATCTAGTTCAACAATTTGTTCATACCAGAATTCTGCTTCTATGGGCTGACTCATCAGCCGATAACAATCGGCCAATTTTCTTTTAGCTTCCACATTGTCGGCATTGGTCAAAATTTTCTTATACAGTTCGGCAGCTTTAGGATAGTTGTACTCTTCAAAAAGCTCATTGGCTTTTTTGAGTTGTTTTCCATCTTGAGCTGAAGCTGTTATATCGCAGGTCATCAATAAAAACCCACTGATCATCAATAGTGTAAAAAACCTTTTCATTGGTTTCTATTTATAGTAGTTACTTGTTCTTACATAAAAATACATAGGATGTCTGAGCAATATTTTTAGCTATAAATGAATCATCAAAAACAAATTAAATCGTTTCTGATATTCCATTAATAAACTTCCTATATTAAAAACTTGATAAATAATAAATTGGCGCGAGCTGATTAGCCTACAAACATTAGTATCCAAAAACAATACCAACTTTTACTAAATAAGTAATAATTCGCATTGATCTCCTTTATTTTTCACCCAAAATTAACCGATTTACGCCATTTCTTTAATAAAACTTAAGACTTTAATAAAATTTGAACTTGATTTTAGTGTGTAACAAATTATTTGCCTCATAGGTTACCCGTCTAAAGTGTTGTAAAGACTAAGGAATCAGTAAATAATAACTTTCCAATTTCACCGATGATCTTTTTGATGCATTCGTCGTTATTTTTTTCGGCAATAATGCTACTATTACCTTGAAAAATGCCTATAGTGAATCAAAAATCTTTATCTCCAAATCGGCAACTTATTCTTTACTGATTCCTAAGTAACAGTTCAAGAATAAATAACTGCCTATCTTTGACATTCGTTTTATTCATATCCTAAAAAACAGGGTTCCTTGGGCTGGATTCTCACCTTACTTTACACACCATGGCTTTGTTGGTTATTATCCAACTGGGGGCTTTTTACACGATTGGGGATTCCTCGTAAATGGGTTTGGACTGTTTTCTCACTCAAATTAATTGCAGGTTTTTCCTACGCTTGGGTACATTCCCAGTATTATCTTGGTGATACTTTGGTCTTTTTTAATTATGGTGAAAGAATTTGGGGAATCCTTTTTAGCGCACCTATAGATTATTTTCGACTTGTGTTTTTGCCACTCCCAAACGAAATTCCAACGCACTTACAACAACTGGCAAACGATATTAACTATTGGAATGAAACAGCAGGATATGCGATGGTCCGCATTCAAGCATTTTTATGTTTATTTTCTTGGGGGAATTATCCAGTCCATGTTGTCTTTTGGACTTTTGGATCTTGTGTTGGAAACATTTTGTTGTTAAATGCCCTTGTGTACTGGTCACAAATCTGGCATAAAGTTACTCGTTTTTATGAAATAAATCAACTTTGGTGGTTGAGCTTTCTAATTCCTAGTTTTTTGTTCTGGTTCTCGGGGGTTCACAAAGAAGGCCTGTCTATTCTATGCTTGGGTTTGATTTTACACAGTCTGACCTTTTTAAAAAAGGAAAGCTTTCTAATCTTCGGATTGCTATTCGGTGCACTTCTATTGGGAATGGTTCGCCCTTACTTTCTAACATTATTGGTTCCTGCTGTATTAATATTTTATTTAATCAACCGTTTTAAACAAAAAATCATCACCAAAGGGATTCGTCCTTTTTGGGGCTATTTAAGTATCTATTTCACCTCATTCATTGGCATCCGCTTATTGGGATTGTTGGACGAAAAATTGAATGTCTTTGCCAGAGTTGTTAAGATAAGATACTATTTCTCTGCTTATTACAATGGAAATTCTGACGTCGTACTTCCTCCTTTGGAACCTACCCTATTGGGATTTTTAAGTGAAATGCCCAGAGCCATTGTCAATGTTGTCTTTCGCCCTTTTATAAATGACGTACATCATTTATTGTCTTTTCTTGCCTTTATAGAAACCTATTTCTTTATTGGAATTTGGATTTGGGGTCTCTGGCAAGGTCGATTCGTTTTCTATAGAAAAAACTTAGAAGACACATTAATTGTTCGCAGCATCTTTTGGTTTTGCCTCTCTTTTGCACTTGCAAACATTCTTCTCATTGGATTGACCATTGATAATTTAGGCGCTATTGTACGCTATCGTTCTGTGGCTTATCTGTTTTTAACAGTCGGTATTTTTCAACTAATCGCTTTTAAAAGGGAATTATAGAATAAATACTGTCGTAAAAAAGACAGTATTTTTTTACTTATTAAGGCAACCAAACCAAATACATATTACGTTGTTGTTTGACAAAACCCATAAAAGATTAAACATGAAGCGATTTTTCACCCCAATTCTATTGTTTGGATTCCTACTAAACATGCCACTCTTGGCACAAACGACCTATGATTTTCCTGAATCAGGCGAGATATCCATTACCGATTGTGACGGCATTATTTATGACAATGGTGGTATCAACGGAGATTACCTCAACAATAGTAATTCGCTGGTTCTCTTAACAGCGGCCTCTGGAAGTTTACTCTCTTTAAATTTTCAGTCTTTTGACTTAGAAAATAATTTTGATTTTTTGACTCTTTACTCCATCGACGACCTTTATGGTGTACCTATTGCTTCCTATACTGGCAACAATCCTCCTGCGATTGGAGAAGATATTGTGTTAGATGCCAATACGGTATATCTTCATTTTACCTCAGATTTTTCGGTTGTTAAAGAAGGATTTGCCATAGCGTTTGACTGTTTTGAACCGACTGATTCACCCACTACTGATTTGAGTGCCTCTTCCTTTACTTGTAGTGGAACAGTTTCTTTTTCCGATAACTCCAGTAATTTTCCAAACTCTTGGTTTTGGGATTTCGGCGATGGAAATACTTCTATTGAACAAAACCCCAATCATACATATACTGCGACAGGTATTTATACTGTTTCTCTTATCAGCTGTAATACCGTTGGTTGTGATACTTTGTTGGTTCCTGCGGCAGTTGAATATGACCCAAACAGCAGCAATTGTACGAATCAATTCGATGTTCCAGAAAATGGAAGTATTGTGGTTGATGAGTGCAGTGGAACTATTTATGATCCAGGAGGCGCAGATGGTGATTATCCAATTGGATCCCAGGGTTCGTTAATCATAGAAATCCCAGGAGCAACTGCCATAGAATTTAACTTTGTAGAATTCGATTTATCTGATCTAATTCAAGATTTTGATCAGGTACAGTTGTATCAAGGTGAAAATAATGGTGGCAATTCAACACTAATAGGTCAATACTTTGGTAATACCTTACCCAATAATGGTGCTACGATTACTGTCGAAGGCAATACCGCTACTTTTCTGTTTTACGCAGATCACAACGATAATGGCGGTTCTGGTTTTACAGTACAGTATCAAGCAGTAGGGCAAGACGATGCACCCGTTGCTGCTTTTGAATCAGCATCTGCCTTGGTTCCTTTAGGTGTTCCTGTGGCATTTAGTGATTTATCGACAGGCAATCCTGCTTTTTGGGATTGGGATTTTGGCGATGGAGCAACTTCTTCATTACAGAACCCTTCTCACACTTTTAATACTTCAGGATCTTTCTTAGTTAATTTAACCACTTCAAATTGTCAAGGAGAAAGTACTGCAACTCCTCTAAACATTATTGTTCAAGATGCGCCCTCTTTAGATTATACTCCTAGTGATTTTGTTTTTGCATTAAACAGTGGAGAAACCACTTCTGGTATCATCAATCTTTCTAATAACGGAAGTGGTGATTTGGTTGCCAATACCTTTACTTCTTTGTCGAGTAGCAACAGTGGTTTTGTATTTGAATATGAAACCGACTTTTTTGCCAGCGAATTCAGTTATGAAGTAGTGAATGCTGCTGGTGAAACAGTTTATACATCAACCCTTGCAGATATTGGAGGTGCCATTTACAACGATACCCTTAGTGGTTTTGATTGGTCAGAAAGCTTGACTCTTAATTTATATGACAGCTTTGGAGATGGTGCCCTCAATTATTTTAATGTCTACGATTTGGCTACAGGAGACTTGTTGACTTCTGGTGATTTTATTATAGGTGAATTTATGGAAGTTCCTTTGACTGGAGCAACTCTAGCAGGCAGCAACCTTTGGATTGATTTGGCTGCTGGTATTGAAACTTTGAGTGGTGGAACAAATATTGATTATAATTTCACCATAGATGCTATAGAACTGAATGGCGGGACTTATGAAACCAATATTGTTATTGTAAGCAACGACCCCAATCAGCCAACTGTTTTTATTCCGATTACCTTAATTGTTACAGGCGAACCAATGGCGACTGTTTCTACTTCCGATATTGCTTTTGGTGATTTATTGGTTGGTGAAACGGCTGATGCGTCTTTTACCATTACCAATTCAGGAACAGATGATTTGATTTTTGACATAACACCTCTTGGCTTAAATGCAGCGTTCTCTCTGACCGCTTATACCAACCAACTATTGACGCCAGGCGAATCAAACACCTATGAATTCAATTTTGCGCCTAATGCTATTGGTTCTTTTGGAGGAGTCGTTAACATTACCACTAATAGCAGCGCTAATTATGTTGTTTTGGTTTCTGGAAATGGCTTAGCTGCTCCTTCTGTCGTTGCCACTCCTAGTTCGTTGAGTGCTGAATTAGTGGCAGGCGAAGACACTACCTTGTTTTTTAATTTATCTAATATAGGAGCTGCTGATTTGGATTTCGACATATTGGACTTATCTGTTAATCAAGGATATTCATTTGAGTTTACGACCGATAATTGGGCAGGAGAATTTTCTTGGCAGGTTGTTAATAGTTTGGGTGAAATCGTATTGACTTCAGAATCTTTCTTTTATGAGGGTTTTACAACCTATACCGAAATCATCACCGACTTGCCTTCTAATGAAACATACACCTTACAATTACTCGACAGTTTTGGCGATGGTGCGCTAACAGGTTTTACCATAACAGATATATTGAGTGGACAAATTATTGCGAGTGGTGATTTTACTGGCAATCTTTCGCAATTAGATGTACCATTGGGTATTCCATTCAGTGATTTCTATACCCTTTCTGTTAACGATGGAACGGTGTCGGTAAATGGGAATACCGATATTGGAATTACATTGGATGCAACGGGATTGAATACAGGGACTTATCAGTTGAGCATTCCCATTAATACGAACGATCCTGCAAATCTTCAGGTGATTGTTCCGGTTACCCTTTATGTAATTGCTCCAGTAATTACAGATTTCAACAGTAGTTTATCATTTGTTTGTGGAAATTTAGCCGTACAATTTAACGATGCTTCCCAGAATGTCGCTACTGGATGGATTTGGGATTTTGGCGATGGAACAACCTCAAGCGAGCAAAATCCTACACACTTATATACTGCTGATGGTGTTTACGATGTATCGCTGATTGCTTGTAATGAATTGGGTTGCGACACGATGACCTATACCAGTTTTATAGAAGTAGAACTGGGTTGTTATGCACAAAACATCCCTCTTGACGGTACCGAAACCATTACGGTTTGTTCAGGTAATATTTATGATTCTGGAGGCGCAACAGAAGATTATCCAGAAGGCAATAACGGAACAACCATTATTGCTCCTTTTGGGGCAACGGCAATTACCTTAACATTTACAGAATTTAACTATGAAGAGCACGGAGATTTTTTAAGCATTTATGAAGGGGAAGGTTTCCAAGGCACTTTTATAGGTAATTTTACAGGAACAGAATTGGCAGATACTACAATTGTCATTGATGGTGGTGTGGTTACCTTAATAGAAGCCACCAATCACTTTGTCAACCTCAGCGGTTTTGCAGCAACTTTTTCTTGTGGTACACCTGAACCTGTTCCGCCTGTTGCTGGCTTTGTTGTTCCGACAATAAGTGTATGTGATTACCAAGGGATTAATTTTAACAATACGACTACAGGCGCAACAGAAACTTGGTCTTGGGATTTTGGCGACGGCAATACTTCTATAGAAGCCAGCCCAATTAATTTTTACCAAACAAGCGGGACGTATACCGTTACACTAACTGCTTGTAATGAATTTGGTTGCGATACTTATAGTGAAACAATTGATTTGCTGATAGACAACGATTGTATTATCTCTGATATGCCTATCGCAGGTAATATTGTAATAGACGATTGCGATGGTACTTTGTTTGACTCTGGAGGCGCTGATGCCGATTATCCAAACAATGCCAGCGGAAGCGTAACCATTACTCCTTTTGGCGCAGCGTCGGTTACTTTAACGTTTGTTTCCTTTAATATGGAAAACAATTTCGATGAGTTGATCATATATGATGGTCCAGATACCTCTAGTCCAGTACTTGCAACTTTAACGGGTGAAATGGATGTTGATCCCATCACGTCTACGGGACCTTCTATTACCATTCAGGAAATGAGTGATGGGAGTGTTATTAGAAGTGGTTATGAAATCAATTACAATTGTACCATTAACAGCAATCGTGCAGAATTTACTGGTGAGCTAGAAAGTATTTGTAGTGGAATGATGCAGTTGTATCATACCAGTCAGATGGAAAGCGATTCCTGGTATTGGGATTTTGGAGATGGACATACTTCTGAGGAACAACACCCAATGCATCAATTTACAGAAACAGGCAATCACGCCATAAGAATGGTGGCTTGTATGAGTGCCGATTGCGATACTATGGTCAATGAAATGTGGGTAGATGCTTTGATTCCTGAAATTATGGCTCCTGATACCGTAGTCCTTGGCGATACTGCTCATTTCCACGGTATGACAGCGGAAGCGACGGATTGGTTCTGGGAGATGGGCGATGATGAAACGTCTATGGAAGCAGCGCCCTCTATGGTGTTTACAGAAACAGGCGTTTATGAGGTTCATGTTCACTTGAGCAATACCAATGTGTCTGATGATTGTTCTGTCACCCACGTACACAGCCTTGTCGTTGTTGAGCCTGAGGCTGTCGAGGTTACTAGCTCTATAGAAAGCATGCCCATTGGCTTGACTGTTTATCCGAATCCAGTAGAAGATGTTTTATACCTAGATTGGCAAACGAACGTCGATATAACAGAGACGCAGATTCGTCTATTTGATGTACAAGGTAAAACGGTGTGGTCTGGATTGTGGAAAACTACTTTGGATGTTGCTGAACTTCCTTCGGGAATTTATGTTTTGGAAGTAGCTCGTCCAAATGAAATGCCTTTTAGACAGCGTCTTATAATAAAATAATTTTTGATAAAAAGTTTAAGGTTTATTTGCCACCAATCTCTTCGGAGTTTGGTGGTTTTTTTTTGGCATCGTACAGAGTTGTGTATATTGAGCGAAGGTTTTGGGTATAAAAGCTTATGATCTTGCACATTCCTTTTTTAAGCGTGAACATACTTTTAAACTTACTGTTTTATTGTTGAGTTATTATAAAACCATTTTATGAGTCAGTCAATTGAAACCATCAATTTCCCTACCGAAGCGAATCATCTTTCTATCAAGAAAAAAGCAACTCAGTTGTTGGCTCAACTCTGTGATGGATTGTATGAACGTGAAGAACCAATGACGCTTGCTTTATTGGCGACGGTTTCTGGTGAAACGATTTTTTTACTGGGTCCTCCTGGTGTGGGAAAAAGCTTGGTCGCCCGACGTTTAAAGTTTGCTTTTGAAGGAGGAACGGCTTTTGAATATTTGATGAGTAAGTTTAGTACGCCAGATGAAATATTTGGTCCTATTTCTATTAAAAAATTGAAAGATGAAGACAAATACGAGCGACTCACCGACAAATACCTACCTGGTGCAAGTATTGTTTTTTTGGATGAAATATGGAAAGCAGGTCCTGCCATTCAAAATGCGTTACTTACAATACTCAACGAACGTATTTATAGAAATGGTGAACAGGAAATCCCTGTAAATGTAAAGGGAATTATTACGGCATCTAATGAGCTGCCTCCGCAAAGAGAAAACTTCGCCCCTATTTGGGATCGCTTTTTGGTTCGTTTGGAAATGACGGGAATTCGGGAACAACAGAATTTCCTAAAAATGATTACCGACACCCATGATTTACTGACTGATCCAGTTGAGTCTTCTGTAAAAATTACCGAACAGGAATTAGAAGAATGGAGTCAGCAAATCAATCAAGTTACCTTACCCCCTGAAGTATTGAATACCATTCAGGTAGTTAAATATAGATTAGAAGACTATCAAGCCAAAGAAGGCAGTTTGCAAATTTATGATCGCCGTTGGAAAAAAATTGTTCGATTGCTTCGGACTGCTGCGTTTTTAAATGGTCGATCTGCGGTTAATTTACTGGATTGTTTTTTGATGACGCACTGTTTGTGGCATCAACCAGCTCAGTTGTTGGCTGTTCGTGAAATTGTTGCAGAGAGCATTCGCAAACATGGCTATTCCATTAGTGTCAATTTAAACACACTCAAACAAGAACTCAACACATTTGAAGAAGATGTTCATGCCGAAACCAGAATCAAACATACTATTTCTGAAAACACCCTCCGTTTGACCGACGATCAGTATTATCAGATAATCAAAAAAGAAGAGCTTTTTCAGGGTGTTTATATAAAAGCGAAAGACTTTAGAGCATTGACACAGGACGGTTTTACAGTAACCAATTTTTATGATGACGAATTCAAATTGGTCAATCGCTTAAAATCTAAAAAATCCATTGAAGAACATGCCGTTCTAGTGAGTTTTAATGGAGTAGAGATAGACTGCCAAATGGTGACGCAACAATCGGAAAGGGCTGAATATATTTTTAAGAAACCACATGGTTTACTCGTCAAACATTGGGAACAGAAACACAAAGAACTGTACGATTACATTAAAGAACAACTGACTTATTTGAAAGCTTTTGGTGCGGAGAAACAAAATGAACTCAAAGAAAACCTCTTTGTCGCTACTCCTCTTTCAGACATCGTTTTTGCCAATTTGAATGAAGTTACGGAAACACTGGAGCAATTGGAATTAAGGTTGGAGAAGTTGGAGCATGGATATACAGGGGGATGAAGCAATTTAGGAGTTTAGGAGTTTAGGAGTTTAGGAATGATTTTATAGAGAAATTAGGGGAGTGTTCAAAAAAGTGTGCTATGCTTGATGTTCACGTGTTTTGTGACATACTTTTCTGAATACTACCAAAAAAGTGTATTACGAAACACAGGCACACCGAGCACCGTAATAGCCAAAAAAACTTACTTAGGCGCATTCCGAACCATAACAATGCAAATAAGTCCAAAAATGATGTTTGGAATCCAGACAGCTAGTTGTGGCGACAGTGTGCCATTGGTAGCGAAGGTGGTGGAGAATTGTAAAAAGACTACAAACAACCCACTCAAAGCAAAGCCTACTAATATGTGCCAACCCATGCCACCTCTTGTTTTACGAGAAGCGATTGCCAAAGCGATGAATGTGAGAATAATGGTTGCAAATGGAATGGCTGTTCGTCTGTGTTTTTCCACCAAAAAAAAGGCAAGTTGTGTAGAACCGATTTGTCTTTCCCTTGCAATAAATCGATTGAGTTCAGGCGTGGTCATCGTTCCTTTAGATCTTTCTTTTAGCTTTTTACCAAAATCTGAGGGCAATAAATTAAAGTCATCAAAGCGTACTTGTCCGTAATCTAAAATTTCTTTGTCCCCAATTAATTCTCGAGATACAAAATTGGTCACCTCCCATGTATCACGATCTGTGTTCCATCGAATACGATCTCCCAACACCTTAAATTTAAGCTGTCCATCCTGAATGCGTTCATATACAAAAGAGCGACCAGAACTGTCACGAGGATTGTACATACTTAAAGTAACAAATGAAATACTGTCGGTTTGCAGGTAAATGTTTTGTTCTCTTCTCGCTTTGTTTTTGTTTAAAAATTCTCGTTCAAATTCAAATTTATTTTGGGCGGCCTTAGGAACAAAATAATGATTCCCCAACAATTGTAAGCCTACCAAAATAAGCGCTCCTACAAAATAGGGTCCCCACAACAATCGATAAAAACTAACACCCGTACCAAACAGCCCAACAATTTCGGAGCGAGAAGCCAGTTTTGAAGTAAAAAAAATGACCGCCACAAAAAGGAAAATAGGCGTCAACATAAAAACCAGCTCGGGAACAAAATTGGCATAATACCCCAAGATAATTTCTCCAATAGGTACCTTTTCCTCCACAAATTCATCCAAGTTTTCAGACAGATCTATGGCACTCGCCACTATTGCAAATAGTAAAAGCGTATAGAAAAAAGTTCCTAAGAACTTCCGAAGAATATATGCATCAATTTTCTTTATCACCTAGTTTAGGGGTTTAACGACTTAGGGGGTTTAGGGGTTTAACGACTTAGGGGTTTAAGACATAGTTACAAATACCTAAACCACTAAAATACTAAACCACTAAAAAGCGAAGCACACTAAAGTCGAGTACTCACTTTCTTAACCATTTCATTTTTCCAATTTACAAATTCACCAGAAGCTATTTTTTCACGAGCAGCCCGAACCAACCAAAGATAGAAAGCCAAATTGTGAATACTCGCAATTTGTGCGCCCAACATTTCCTTACACCTCATCAAATGATGCAAATATGCTTTGGTATGTAGTTGACTTGTTGGAGCCGTACTATTGGCATCAATAGGCGTAAAATCGTCTTTCCATTTGGCATTTCGGATATTAATAAAACCCTCAGCCGTAAACAACATCCCATTTCTAGCATTTCTAGAAGGCATTACACAATCAAACATATCAATACCCAAAGCAATGGTCTCCAAAATATTTGCTGGCGTACCGACTCCCATCAAATAACGAGCTTTGTCGGTTGGAAGTATTTCGGTCACCACCTCGGTCATGGCATACAGCTCTTCAGCAGGCTCTCCCACCGACAATCCCCCAATGGCATTTCCAATAGGACGATCAAATTCTGAAATCGCATGTGCCGAAGCTTTTCTTAAATCGGTATAAGTACTTCCTTGAACGATGGGAAAAAGGGTTTGTTCATAACCGTAAATGGGTGATGTATTGTCAAAGTGATCACAACATCTTTTTAACCAACGATGGGTCATTTCCATAGAACGTCTTGCATAACCATATTCACAAGGATAAGGCGTACATTCATCAAAAGCCATAATGATGTCAGCTCCAATAATGCGCTGCGTGTCCATCACATTTTCTGGTGTAAACAAATGCCGAGAACCGTCTATGGGCGATTGAAAGCGAACGCCTTCTTCGGTGATTTTCCTAATGTCAGACAAAGAATATACTTGATAACCACCACTGTCCGTTAATAGCGGTCTGTCCCATCCATTGAACTTGTGGAGTCCACCTGCCTTTTGCATAATGTCCAATCCAGGTCGCAAGTAAAGATGAAAGGTGTTTCCCAGTATGATTTCTGCATCTATGGGAGAACGCAATTCACTTTGATGAACTCCTTTAACGGTAGCAGCCGTACCTACTGGCATAAAAATAGGTGTTTCAATCACCCCATGGTCGGTTGTCAGTTTTCCCAAACGGGCTTTGGAGTTTGGGTCGGTATGTAAGAGTTCAAATTTCATTTTCTATTTCTTTGGACCGCTGCGCTTTTGGACCGTTTGCTTCTGCGAAGCTTTACTTTTAGACCGTGCGCTGCGCTTACTTTTGGACTGCTGCGCTTTATGAATGATAGCTATTTAGGTCATCACCATTTGCTGTATATTTTTGAACCATTAAGGAATTTAGAAAATTAAGGCTTGTATTATGTCCTTTTTATGATTCATTAAAAGTAATGCTCAAAAATGGTTCAAGATAAAACCTAAATATTTGCAATTAACACAACGCACCACAAATCACAAATCACCTATCACCTATCACCTATGATTCAAGTTGCAAAGGTATTCTATTGGTAGTTTAACACAAAAAATTAAAAAATTGTTAATTAATTTCCAACCTTTCGTTCTTTATTTCTACTTTAACAATAGAACGACGTAAAACGATACAACGGCCAACAAACATTAATTAGACCACAAACCATTTTGGACATAATCACACAACTCGTAGAACGCTGTCGAGAAGATGATCGTCAAGCACAATTTGAAATATATCAGAAATACAGCAAAGCTATGTATAATATTGCGCTTCGTATGGTTAGAGATTCCGATGAAGCGCAGGATGTTTTACAAGATGCCTTTATTGCAGCCTTTAAAAGTATTAAAACATACAATGGAACCGCAACTTTTGGTGCTTGGCTAAAAAGAATCGTTATCAATAAATGTTTGGATTTTCTTAAAAAAAGGAAACTGGATATTGTTGATGTAGAATCGGTGATGTACAAAATTGAAGCACCTGAAACAGAAGCAGACGATGCTGTCTTTTATGGCGTTAGTGCCGAACTCGTTCACCATGAAATTAAAAAATTGCCGGCAGGTTGTAGGGTTATTTTTAATATGTATCTATTGGAAGGCTACGACCACCAGGAAATAGCATCGGTTTTAGAAATTTCAGAATCGACGTCAAAATCGCAATATTCTAGGGCTAAAAGATTACTAAGAGAAAGACTGGCGTGATTGTTTGGTGCTTTATTTATAATAAAATCAACAAAAAATTTACGATGAAACGAATAGGAATGCTGTTTTTTTTATGGAGTGTTGTAATGTCTGGTCATATTCAAGCACAAAAGATAAACGACTTTGAAATTGCACTGGGTGTAAACCAAGGTTATTTGAAAGACTATAAGTTTTCTCCTCTTCATTACAAAGAAACAGGCGCATTGCTTTCAATGGAGTATTCTAGAAGAAAAGTAGCAGGCAAAAGTATTTTGACTGCCAAATTAGATGCTGGAATAGATTATCTAAATTCTGATGTAGCCGACTATTTAAAGAGCAATGTATGGGATTTTGATCTGGAAGTTGCTTATTTGCGCAAACTAGAGGCGTCTACAAAATTTGATTTGTTTGTAGGTGGTCAATATCATACGAGAGTCAACTTTATTGATTTTGGTGGATTAAATGGGTTTTCTTGGTTGTTTGCCCACACTTTAGATATAAAAGCAAGAGCCGAATATCAACTGCCAAACAATCAATCTTTAAGCAGTTCTTTGAGCATCCCAGTAGTAGGACTTTTAAATAGACCTGGTTACAACATTTATGACAAAGAAATTCTAGAGGCATTTGAAGAACGTTTTATACAGTTCATTTTTACTGGAGATGTTGGGTCTGTCAATAAATATGTTGCCTTTGATTGGGAAACCAAATATCGGCGACCACTCACAAAAAAGATGGATTTAGCCATTACTTATGGATTGGCTTATCAGAGGGTAACCGACGATACACAGTTCACTCATTTACAAAATCAATTGAGGGTAGGAATTATATTTTAGATGGGAGTTGGGAGAAACATACACAAACTAATACACTCTACAAAAATAAACACATAATGAAATCAATAATAAATATCGTTGTTGCATTTTTTTTAATGATTGGCTTTATTGCCTGTGAGAAAGCTGTTTTAGGTGAATCGGCAGCAAATACACCAAGCAATAATTTTGAGGTATTTTGGAATGACTTTGACCAACATTATGGGTTGTTTCAGATCAGAGGATGGGATTGGGACAGTATTTATCAAGCGTACAAACCCTTGGTTACGGACCAAACAGCAGATGCGGAACTCTATGGTTATTTTACTGAAATGATTGAATATTTGGACGATACACATACTTGGGTTGCAGCACCAGAATTTGATGGATACACTTCGGGATCTGCTCTAAACGACCAAGCGGAAGATGAATTTAGTTTGGATTTGGTTAAAGAAAAATATGTAGAAAATTATCAGAGAGTAGATGATATTCCCGACGAACTTGAGTTCAGTTATGGAAAAATAAAAGATAAAAATGTTGGATACATTTATATGAATGCTCTGGAAGAAGCCAATCCTGATAAAATCGACGATGTTGTAGCAGCACTCAAAGAGTATGAGGCAATTATTTTTGACATTAGAAACAATGGTGGTGGGACCGATTCCTTTTCTAAAAGAATAGCTGGAGCTTTTGCCGATGGTCGCCATCTTTCCTATACGGTGCAAACCAGAAACGGATCCGAACATGGTGATTTTGATGAAAAGAAAGAGTTCTATGCAGAGCCTGTTGGGGACAATCAATACTTAAAACCTGTCATGATATTAACCGATCGCTATACGGTAAGTGCTGCTGAAATATTTTTACTACATATGAAAGAATTTAAGCAAGTTGTACAAATAGGAGATTCAACTTCTGGGGATTTTTCCGATACCAGCAGTGATCGCTTTTTACCAAATGGCTGGCTTTATGGCTACTCTATTATGCAGTTCCTTTTACCAGACGGCAGTAGCTTAGATGGCATTGGTCACGTACCAGATGTGTACATCAAAAATACAGAAGCAGATATTGAGGCTGACAACGATTTAGTGATGGAAAGGACTTTTGAGTATTTATTAGAAAACTATGGGATACAATAGGGTCAATGGGTGAATGTAGAGTTTCTCAACCTTGTGCTACGGAGAGTGTTCAGAAAAGTGTGTTAAAAAACACGTGAACATTAAGCATTAAGCTACAGTACTGGACATTTTGTCAAGACCTGTGTTATGAAGCCTGTGTTACGTTGCCTTCGCCAGGCGGGCCTTCCTTTTTCAGAGTGCGACTCCCCGGTCGAAAAAAGAAAGGAAAAATCTCGCCTGAATAACCGTGCCTACGCTGCTAGAGCTTACGCTTCGCCACCGTATACAGGCATTGCCTTCGCTTCTTTTTCAATCTTCAAAACACATCAATTTATAAAATGTCCAGTAGTGTAGAATAAATGTTTACAAAGACCTAAATAGCTGTAATACAGAACTTAAAAAAATTACTACGATAAAATTTGAAAATTGTTCTATATTTATCATAAAATTTATCTATTTTTGTATATTATTTAGATATGATCTCCTTGTGCTAAATTCCCTTTTTTATTAGAAAAAACTAATTTTATCAGTCATTTATATTCCTAAAATATAGTGACCATAAGGTTTAAGCGTATCTAAAGTTATATCTCTCGATTTTACTCCCTACCATTTCTCCCCTGGTTTAATACTATTGTTTTAACCAAATTATAGTGATTTTTTGATCAATTATTGATCGTCAAAAACTAATTATGACTACTTTTTCTAAACAACTTAGGTACTTAGCCCTTGTTATGGGCTTTTTGGGGATTTCTTCTGGTCTTTGGGCTCAAGTAGAGTTCAAAGTGGAATTACTACCCGATGAAACGACTTATCAAGTTTCGTTATTGCCTGCTGTCAGTTGGCCAGGTGTAATGGCATTGACTTCTACTGCACAGGTAACCTTGGTCGCTCCTTCTGGGGGCTTCACCATTGCCAATCTACAAAGTGTAAGTGGTACTTGGTCTAATAATTCCAATGTACTCTCACCATTAGAGAACCCTAATTTCGACTATTTGACGGTCGGAATGGTCAGTTTGGGTACACTGGAAATTGAATATACTTCTGGTCAAGAAACAGTTTTGTTTACTTTCGAGAACAGTGGTGTCTGTACTGGTGCCATCGAACTGTTTGAATCAAACGACCCTTTTACTCCACCAAACAGTGCCAGTGCCAATGTGGGCAACCAATTGACAACGCTGGGTTCTGGAAATACCAATGCTTGGACAGGCAACATTGAGCAGGGAATGGCAAATTGCTCTGGTGGCGGCACCGATACTTTTGGTTGTACAGATGAGACGGCTTGTAACTTTAATCCTGATGCAAATATGGATGATGGTTCTTGTGATGAAGGTGAAATCGATTGTCCTGATCCATGTAGTGCCATTGTTGGTTGTACCGACAATACAGCCGTTAACTTCGATGCAGAGGCAACATGCGACGATGGTTCTTGTATTCCTGCGGTCTTAGGTTGTACCAATGAAACAGCTTGTAACTTTAATCCAAACGCAAATGCCGATGATGGCAGTTGTGATTTTGGTATTGCTGGCTGTCCAGACCCTTGTAATGCTATGATGGGTTGTACCGATAATACGGCTATAAATTTTGACAATACTGCAACATGCGACGATGGTTCTTGTATTCCAACCGTTCTTGGTTGTACCGATAATACGGCTTGTAACTTTAATCCAAGCGCAAATACCGATGACAACAGTTGTGATGCTGGTGTAGAAGGTTGTCCAGATCCGTGTAATGCTGTTTTGGGTTGTACCGATAATACCGCAATCAACTTTGATGCAAGTGCTACTTGTGACGATGATTCTTGTATTCCAACCGTTCTTGGTTGTACAGCCAATACCGCATGTAACTTTAACCCAAATGCAAACAGTGATGACGGTTCTTGTGAGTTTGGGGAAGCTAATTGTCCAGATCCTTGTAATCCAGTTTTGGGTTGTACTGATAATAATGATATTAACTATAATCCGAATGCTTGTGTTGACGATGGCTCTTGTGGTGGTGGCATAGTTGAAGGTTGTACCGATGCGACAGCTTGTAATTTCAATCCAAATGCAAATACCGACGACGGTTCTTGTGAGTTTGGTGTTGCTGGTTGTCCGGATCCGTGTAATGCAATATTGGGTTGTACCGATAATACCGCAATCAATTTTAACCCTTTAGCAACTTGTGACGATGCTTCTTGTACGTTCGATCCTGTTATTGATCCAGAAATTACTTTTATCATAGAAAAAGATGAAAACGATGTGGTTACGGTTTCTTTGATGCCGAATGTTACTTGGACTTTGCCAAACAATATGACTTCAACAGCTCAGGTTTCTTTATTGGTTCCTGCTGGTGGATTCGAACTTGGAAACTTCCAAAACATCAATGGTACTTGGGAAGCCAACGCCATTATAAACATGCCTGTTGAAAATCCTGGCTTTGATTATATTAATGTTGGACTTACCAGTTTGGCAACTCCAGATATTGAGTATACTGCAAATGTAGCAACGCCTTTGTTCTCTTTTGAAAACATAGGAACCTGTGTTGAAACCATTGATTTAATGGAAAATTCAGATCCTTTCTTCCCACCAAATACCATTAGTGCAAATGTCGGAAATCAAATTACTACTTTGGGTTCTGGTAACATCAATGCTTGGAGTGGAAATGTAGGAAATGTAGTTTGTGAATGTGCACCAGTTATTGAAGGTTGTACCGATATGGCTGCTTGTAACTTTGATGCCAATGCAACCATTGACGATGGTTCTTGTGAGTCGGGTGAAATAGGTTGTCCAGATCCGTGTAATGCTGTATTAGGGTGTACCGATAACACGGCTATTAATTTTGATGCTGTTGCAACTTGCGACGACGATTCTTGTATTCCTTCTCTTTTGGGTTGTACCGACGCAACGGCTTGTAACTTCAATACCAATGCAAATACCGATGACGGTTCTTGTGAGTTTGGTGAAATAGGATGTCTGGATCCGTGTAATGCCATTTTAGGTTGTACTGATGATATGGCAACCAATTATAATCCAAATGCAACTTGTGATGATGCGTCTTGTGACTTCACTCCTGTTGACAATGCAGAGATCACATTTACTATTGAAAAAGATGAAAACGATGTGGTAACTATATTTATGACGCCAAATGTTACTTGGACAATACCCAACAACTTAACATCAACCGCTCAGGTAACAATTGTTGTTCCAACTGGTGGATTTGAAGCTGGTAACTTACTAAACATCAATGGTGTTTGGGCGGCAAACTCTATCATTATTGCACCAGAAGAAAATCCTAATTTCGATTACATCAATTTTGGATTGACCAGCTTGGGTACTACAGAGATAGAATACGTTGCCAATGTAATGACGCCTTTGTTCTCTTTTGAGAATGTTGGTGAATGCGTTCAAACAATTGATTTAATAGAAGACAACGATCCATTTTTACCACCAAACAGTACCAATTCAAATGTTGGTAATCAAATAACAACACTGGGTTCTGGTAACGTTAATGCTTGGGTTGGAAACATAGGAAATGTTATTTGTGCCTGTTCTCCTACTCAAGAAGGTTGTACCGATAATACAGCTTGTAACTTCAATCCTGTTGCAATTGTTGACGATGGTTCTTGTGAGTTCGGTGTAGCCGGTTGTCCAGATCCATGTAACGCTGTTTTAGGGTGTACCGATACTGCAGCTGACAACTTTAATCCTCTTGCCACTTGTGAAAATGGCAACTGTATGTACTTAGGTTGTATCGATGCGACAGCTTGTAACTTTGATACCAATGCAAATACAGACGATGGTTCTTGTGAGTTCGGTGTAACTGGTTGTCCAGATCCGTGTAATCCAATTATGGGTTGTACTGATAGTGATGCAATCAATTATAATCCCGATGCTTGTGAAGATGATGGCTCTTGTGGTGGTAATGTTTTAGCAGGTTGTACCAATGAAACAGCTTGTAACTTTGATTCTAATGCGAATACAGACGATGGTTCTTGTGAGTTCGGTGTAGCTGGTTGCCCAGATCCGTGTAATCCAATTATGGGTTGTACTGATAGCGATGCAATCAATTATAATCCGAATGCTTGTGAAGATGATGGCTCTTGTGGTGATGATGTTATAGAAGGTTGTACCAATGAAACAGCTTGTAACTTTGATTCTAATGCGAATGTTGATGATGGTTCTTGTGATTTTGGTGAAACAACTTGTCCGGATCCTTGTAACGCAATTATGGGTTGTACCGATAATACAGCTATCAACTTTGATGCAACTGCTACTTGTGACGATGACTCTTGTATTCCTACTGTTATGGGATGTACAAACATTAGTGCTTGTAACTTCAATCCTGATGCAAATATGAATGATGGTTCTTGTGATTTTGGTGAAACAGGATGTCCAAATCCTTGTAATGCAATTTCAGGTTGTACAGACAACACCGCCATCAACTTTGATGCAAATGCGACTTGTGACGATGGTTCTTGTATTGATCCTTTAGTTGGATGTACCAATCCTGATGCTTGTAACTACAGTCCTACCGCAAATACCGACGATGGTTCTTGTGATTTCGGTGTTGCCAGTTGTCCAGACCCTTGTAATGCTATTATGGGTTGTACCGATAATTCGGCGATCAACTTTAATCCAAATGCGACTTGTGACGACGATTCTTGTATTCCAACTGTTATGGGTTGTACCAACACAAGTGCTTGTAACTTCGATCCTGCTGCAAATACCAATGATGGTTCTTGTGATTTTGGTGCCTTTGGTTGTGCAGATCCTTGTAATGCTGTTTTAGGATGTATTGATCCTCTGGCTTCAAATTATAACCCCAATGCTACTTGTAGCGATGGCAGTTGTGATTTCACCAATCTAGATGCACCTTGTCAGATTGCAACCGTCGATTTGATCATCAGTCAGTGTGGTACTTGTACCAATGAAATTACCCTAAATGCTGTTGGTGGTTTTGCCAACGGAACCAACCAATGGTTGTTTGAATTATACCCTACTGGAAACTTAAATGGAAATCCTATCAAAGTAGATGCGACTAAATTCCCACCAATCACATTCAATTACTTATGCAGTGGTTTATATAGTGTAAGAATTATTGGATTGGCTGGAAGTGTAGCTGGATGTTACCAAGAAATCACCAATATTGCTGTAAACCCAAGTTGTGGTGACAACGACGACGATGGTGTATTTGCCGATACCGACCCTGATGATTCTGATCCGTGTGTACCAAATGCCAATAGTATTTACTGTACAGACAGTGACAACGATGGTGTGTTTGCCGATACTGATCCCGATGATTCTGATCCGTGTGTACCTATAACTGGTCCAGATTGTTTTGAGAATCCTGTAATAGGAGAAGATTGTGGCATCCAACTTGGATTTGCCAACAACGATTGTGGTCTTTGCAATGGCTCTATTACCATTTTTGCAAACGGGCTTAGCAATGGTGTCAACCAATGGTTCTTTGAATTATACAGAGGAAGTAATTTCTCTGGTGATTTGTTGTCTATCAACGCAACCAAAAACCCACCTGAAGTGTACAAAAACCTTTGTGCTGGTACCTACAGTGTAAGAGTAGTTGGATTGGCTGGTGATGTAGCTGGTTGTGTGGCTGAATTTGGACAAATAAGCTTGGGAGCAGATTGTCCTGAAAATCCAGATACACCTGATTCTTGTGAACCGATGGAATTAATATATGCTTGTACAGAGCCGCTTACTCCATTGACCATCTGTTTATCTGAATGTGATGATGTTCAATACAGTATCAGCGACGCTTCTTCGGCATTCGATTGTAGCATTCAAATTTTGAGTGACAATTGTATCCGATATATGCCATTGCCAGGATTTGAAGCATTTGGCTTAGATGAGGTAATTGTTGAGTATTGTTTTGAAGATGGTAATTGTGGTGAAACAGTCGCAATGATCACAGTTGGTGATTGTGCCAACTTTGGAGAAACGGTTGTGGCTATTGACGACTTTGAGGAAACCGATGAAAATGAGGCGGTCAACTTTAATCCAGGTTCAAACGATGGTGGAAATGGCGAAGTCGAATTTGACTATTGCAACGAAGCAGGTGACTTAGTCGCCGAAAATGGTGCTGTATCTGTCAATGGAGATGGAACTATGACCTATACGCCAAATGCCGGATTTACAGGTATTGATGTATTTACCTATACCATTTGTGGTGTAGATGGTAGTGTGTCTGACGCTTCTGTGACCATAACGGTTAAAGAAGGTTGTTCTGCTGATATGGATGTTTGCACCCTACCTTTCCCATATCCTGAAACCATCATTTGTGTAGACTTCTGTGCGTATGATATGGAAATCAATACTTTTGAAACTGCTACTGAATGTACGTTGGAGCAAATTTCTAAAACGTGTTTCTCTTATCGTGCAGCTCCTGATTTTGCTGGCATACAAATCATTGCTGTAACAGGCTGTGACGACCAAGGTAATTGTGAAACAATGAATGTCAATATAGATGTAAACAGCGAATGTGAGTACCCTGGTACCGAACGCTTAGACAATTCTGGAGATTCAGAGTCTGTATTTGAATTGTTGCGTATTCCTAATGTCTTTACACCAAACAACGATGGTATCAATGATGTCTTCAATGTTGCAGAGGTGAGTCGGTTGACTACTGGACAAATGACCGTCTTTGATAGAAACGGAAGAGTAATGTTTGAAACAACTGACCTTACTATTGGTTGGGATGGCGTTCAAAACAATTACAATGATGTTCCTAATCAAGGCACTTACTTCTATAACATTAAATTGACCATAGGAGATAAAGTACATACCAAAACTGGCTTCATCGAATTGAGACGATGATCCAGTCATAAAACCAGTTCTTCCCTCCTGGGCGATTCTACGTAAAGTAGAATCGCCCTTTTTTTATTTTTATAAATTAATACCTGTCAGGTTTATAAAACCTGACAGGTGTTAATTTATTAAACCTGACAGGTGTTAATTTTATAAAAATACTACGTACTTTTACACTTCACTTTTAACTGAATCCCTACGGAAATGAAGATATTTTGTATTGGTAGAAATTATGTTGATCACGCAAAAGAATTGAACAATCCTGTGCCTAAAAAGCCCTTGGTTTTTTCTAAATTTCCCACAGCACTTTTGCATAAGGGCAAGCCATTGTTTTATCCAGAATTTTCTAAGGATGTTCACTATGAAGGGGAATTGGTCCTAAAAATGTGTAGAAATGGCAAGTACATTCCCGAAGAATTTGCACACTCCTATTTTGAAGAAATAACCGTTGGTATAGATTTTACCGCTAGAGACTTACAGGCAGAACTCAAGAAAAAAGGACATCCTTGGGAAATTGCCAAAGGCTTTAATGGTTCGGCACCCATTGGAGATTTTATTAATAAAAATTCTCTAAAAGATCCAAACAACATCCATTTTTCGCTTAATAAAAATGGAGAAACAGTTCAAAAGGGAGCATCAAATGATATGATTTTCAATTTCGCTCACCTTATTTCTTATGTCTCGCAATTTTTCCTGATTGGCAAAGGAGATCTTATTTTTACTGGAACACCTGTTGGAGTTGGTCCCATTGCCATAGGTGACTACTTTGAAGGTTTTATTGAAGACCAACGATTGATGCGGTGTGAGATTAAATAATAAAACCCTTCAATTCCTTTTTTCAACAATACGGTGACAGCAATTCCTTATTAAATAAGATTCCCACTATTTGTTTACTTTTCTATGGCATTTAAATGATTAGCCACACTTACATTTGAATTTTATTCATTCAAACCAATGTGCTATGAAAAATATCTACCTCTTCTTTGCTTTTATACTATTAACTAGTATTTCACTAAACAGTCAAACGGACTGTGAAGCTGGTGAGGCTTCTACAAAACTTGCTGTTAATAATATTGATGCTGGTTTATTAAACTCAGGCGATATGTTCTGGGATTTATCTAATGGAAAATATGAATACCCTGCTGGTAGTGACAAAAATTTAATGTTTGCTGCGGCATTGTGGATGGGTGGAACCGACGATATGGGTGAATTGCATATGGCAGCACAAACATATCGTCAATCAGGAACCGATTTTTTCTCTGGACCAATAAGCAACGATTCCACAAGCTGTATTGATTTTGACCGTTTTTGGTCTGTTGATGGCACTGTGATTACCAGCTTCTTGACGGCCTTTGATGCAAATGAAATAATAGCAGAAACCGATGTTGATTCAATCCTTTTGGGCTGGCCGGGAAAGAACAATCCTTATTTTTCGAATATCACTGGTTTTGACTTAGCCATTGACAAAGACTTCGCTCCTTTTTGGGATGAAAATGAGGACGGTGTTTATAATCCTTTGGATGGAGACTATCCAGTAATAGATTCTGAAGTAGCAGGCGTTTATGCCGATCAAATGATTTGGTGGATGTTCAACGATGCTGCCAATGAACATATCGAAACAGGTGGTTTACCCATAGAAATGGAAGTAGGCGTTTTGGCTTATGCTTGGTCTTCTAATGACTATAGAAATAATGCTACTTTTTACCGATATACATTTAATTACAAAGGAGAACAGAACCTCTCTGATTTTTATATTGGTCAATGGGTAGATGGAGATTTGGGGAATTTTGAGGATGATTTTATTGGTTGTGATACCACAGAAAACATGGGTTATTTTTATAATGGAGATGATCTTGACGATGAACTCAATGGATATGGTGACGAAATTCCAATGATTGGCGTTAAACTATTAGAAGACTTAGATGGCAATAACGATGATGATATAAAAATGTCTTCGTTTATTTATTACAACAATGACTTCGATGTAACAGGAAATCCTGAATCCTCTTCTGACTATTATAATTATCTACAAGGAAAATGGAAAGACGGTACTCCTTTTACACAAGGAGGAAATGGTTATGGAGGGGAGATTCCAACACAATTTGTATATCCTAGTAATCCAATTGATCCTAATGGATGGTCTGAATGTAGCGAAAGTAATCCTCCTGCTGACAGACGTTTTATGATTAATATGGGTCCTTTCGATTTAACACCAGGTGAAAGTCGTTCGGCAACAGTTGCTTATATTGTTGCGCCAGAAGACCAAATTACTTATCCTTGTCCTTCTACAGATATTCTGGTAGACATTTCTCAACAAGCCGATTCATTTTACCAACAACAACAACTTGCCTTTTATGATACGGTTACTTTGATTATGGATGATACTACATCTTGGGTAACCAGTATTGAAGACATAACACTCATGCCAACATCGGTTTATCCCAATCCAGCAAAAGAATATGTTGTTTTAGCAATGAAGGAGCTAAAAGATTTTAAGAAAGACAGAATAAACATTATTGACAATTTGGGAAGAATCATTAAAGTAATAAAAACCGATCCAGTGGTAGACGATCAGCGTGTGGTGGTTGGTGATTTGCCCGATGGTATTTATTTCTATGAAATTCTTGACAATGCAGACCAAGTTCTGAGTGTTGGAAAATTTTTGATCAGTCAATAAGGTATTAGATGTGAGATTTGAGATGTGAGATGTGAGACTTTTATAAGTTATTCAAGTTATTGGTTTTCAATAATTTGAAAACGCTGTTTTAGTCTCAAATCTCATATCTCACATCTCATATCTCACATCTCACATCTCATATCTCACATCTCATATCTCATCATCTAATTAATAGTTAACTGCAAGTCCTCTATAAGTACCATTTTTCAGTTCCATTGAATTCCCCTCATTATCATACAATGTACAATTAAAGGTGGCAGCAAATATTAAGAAAGAATCCGAACTAGCGTTTTCAACAACTTCTGTAATTTCAAACATTGAATTTGTTTGACTGCCCCAAGAAGAATACCATAATTTATCTCCATCTTCTGTATAACTAATGACTACCCCATCTTCTTCTCCTTCTTCGCTAGAATAATCATAAACGTTCTTCTCGTACATGGTCATTCGATCTTCTATATCAACCGAAGACTGACCAGGAAAAGTTTTACGAACATCAATAGCAAAATAAGGACCTTCTGCTTCAAGATCAGCTAAGTCAATCTTTGCAATTAGCGTTCCATCTTTTGCTTGTACATCTCCTTCTGCTGCAAACCCACCACTGCTGGTCGTACCACTGTAAAAACCATCTCTCGCCTGTTCAAAAGAAACAGTTTCCCCTTCTATTTCGCCTTGAAAATAATAGGCAGCAGCAGGCAAACTCATCTCCTCCTCTTCATCTTTTTCTTTGTCACAAGAAATCAAGGCAACCAAAGGAAGAATAAATAAAAAGTATTTTAATAGTTTCATAAATATATTATTTTATGTTTAATAAGTTAAATATATTCAATTTAATAGAGTATTGGGGGACATTGAAACATTATTCCCCTCCCAACTCCTGTGCCCGATCAAAAGCTGCTTTCAGCCCTTTAATAATTCCACCCTCCACTTCCGTTTCATCAAAGACCTTCATGGCTGCCTCTGTGGTTCCTCCACGAGAAGCCACCATTTGAATCC
>ENA-ORXT01001459-ORXT01001459.1-marine-metagenome-genome-assembly--contig:-NODE-1459-length-31708-cov-11.294047_pt1 | contig 31708 bp, 25 predicted proteins | sample MGYA00237868_ERZ511482 | MGnify/ENA metagenome assembly ERZ511482 | reverse complement strand
CGCTGGATCGTATCGGTGAGGCCGGGTTTGATCCCGTCTACGGCGCACGACCATTAAGGCGCGAGATTCAGCAACAGGTGGAGAATCCTCTGGCCCAGCTGATATTGGGTGGTGAATTTGCACCGGGAGACAAGGTGTTTATAGATGTGTCAGCAGATCAGCTGACTTTCAGTAATCAGGAAGTCACTCCGGGTATCGCAGTCGTTCACTGACTGTATATAGCGAAAGGCTTGTGTCGCTATTTAACCAGTCGTTGTTCTACGGATAATCGGTTACAGCGGTAATTGCGCCGGTAAACAGAACAGGCCCGGTAGGTGCCGGCTCAGGTGAGCCGCCCGCAGGTTCCAGACTCACTGCGAACAGCTGTGCCTGCTCTGTCGGTATTTTCAGCGTGAATTGCGTTGTCTCACCCACATCCAGTGGTAGCAGTCCAACAGAGCTGACACCCGCGTCATCGGGTTTCACCATCCATAGCTGATAACTCTGTGTGTTATCAATTGGGAGTGGTGCCAGCGCTACCGCCTGCAGTACCGCACTATCAGATTGTGTCGTTAGTACCCACAGCGCGTCCATGTCTTCGTTCTGCACAACACTGACGACACTCAGTGAGGTGTCTGTAACCGGAATTGGCTGATTGAGCGTCTGTACCAGCAATGCTGCCAGGGCAACTGTTGCCGCAATAGCAAAGGCTGACACCGATTTCCAGGTTCGTATAGCTCGACGCGATGAACGGCTTCTCTTGCGTGAACTTTCCTCACGTTGAGGTAACATCTCCACGTTGGAAGAGCGCTCAGAGGCAGCATTAGCGCTATTATAAGCGTCACCGGTCGGCGTTGATATGGTCTGCGGACGCGTTGTGCCAGAAACCGTGCCGGACGCAGTGCCGTTATCCAGTGGCACATCACGGTTCATTTTCTTGCGTACACGCTCGATAATCAGGGGCAGTATGTAGGCCGGTGGGAGTACCGCTTCTATCTGCTCATCCAGATGGGCGAAGCGCTGCTGCCAGTACTCAACTCTTCGCTGCACATCGTTATCGGTGGCGAGAATTTTCTGGAAGAGATCCCGCTCAGCACCGCGCAGAGTACCCAGTACAAACTCACCTGCCTGCGCATCCCACCACTGTTCATCAGGCGTGTCCATCAAGACACTCCCTCAGAGATATTAAACTCCGCCGTATCCAGCTTTTTACCGTGCCAAGCGGCCTTTCCAGCTTGTCGCTGAGTTCCTCAGCAGAGAATCCTTCACAGTAAGCTCTGACGACACACTCTCTGGCAGGTTCAGACAGTTCCTCCAGGCAGCGATCCAGCAGCTGGGTGGTTTCTATTTCTTTCTCTATGGCGGGTTCGTAGGAGGGCATGATGTCGATAGCATCGTTGTCAAGATTTAGCTCCACATCCTCCCGCGTGCGGCGACGTCTGAGTACGTCTATGGCATGATTGCGTGCAATGCTGACCAACCATGTCTTTGGAGCACTACGCGATGCGGTGTACTGATTCGCGTTCCCCCAGATTTTGATGAATGTCTCTTGCAAAGCTTCTTCCGCCAACGCTTCTGTTCGTAGTATTCGTCGGAGTACCGCGAATACGTAGGGTGACGTGGCTTTGTAGAGCTTATCCAGTGCTTGATGATTGCCTTCCGCACAGGCGCTGATCAGAGCACTGAGATCCGGATCTCCTCGCAGTTGCACTGCGTCGGGTATTTCCACGTCGTTCATGAGGCAGGTACGCCGCGTTTTTGGAAAAAGACGCATGCAGTTTATGCCTTATCCGGCTGGATTTCATGATTTTCGAACGGTTGCATCTGTTCCCGTCCCGCAACCGTAACTTTAGTCGGAACACAGCAAACAAGCTAGAATTCTGACGTAGTTCAAACAAGACTGTGCAGCTACGGCGAAACAGTTCAATAAAATAGAGTGCGGTCAGCTCGCGCGCACATTAATTGAGGAGATAGTTCATGATTTTCAAGCCCAAGGGCATCAATGCCCTGACACTTGCAGCGGCAGTTAGTGCCGTTCTGAGCACAAACGCTGTAGCGTCATCGCACGCCGAAGCACCATTCATCAAATCCCGCCCCAAAGTCGACGCGACTGACTTTTACGTATTCAACAGCTACGAGCCAGGTCGTGAAGACTTTGTCACGTTGATTGCCAACTATCAGCCCTTACAGGATGTATACGGTGGCCCGAATTATTTCTCCATGAATCCTGATGCTGTCTACGAAATCCACGTCGATAACGACGGTGACGCTGTAGAAGACATCACTTTTCTGTTTGATTTCGACAATGGTCTTGCCAATGGCGATCAGGGTTTTGCACTGCAGATTGGTGAAGACAGCGTACCTGTATCATTCAAGAACATCGGTGGTCTGGGTACGGGCGATAATCAAAGCGTTTTGAATGTCAACGAAACTTACTTTGTTGGCATGATAGAGGGCGACCGGCGGTCACAGTCACCCGTCTGGACAACACGCCCTGATTCGGGTTTACGCATTTTTTCCAAGCCTTATGACAATGTCGGTAGCAAGTCTTTTCCCGAAGGTTATGACAACTACGTCAAAAGCCTGAGCAACTCCGGTGAAGCCTATTACAACGTCAGCTTCGAGCAATGCCCTGAAGGTGCCCAACACGGTCGCCTGTTCGCCGGTCAACGTAAAGAGAGTTTCTCTGTAGCACTTGCAGAGATATTCGACCTAGTCAACTTTGTACCCTTAACGTCTGCATTGCCTGATGACCCTGCCCGCAACGATCTGGCAGACAAGAACATCACAACGCTTGCACTGGAAGTTCATAAAGATTGCCTGACAGGGTCTGGAAATGGTGTTATTGGTGCCTGGACTTCCTCCAGCGTACGCAGTACGCAAACCATCTCTACAAACCCTACATACCGCAATCCTATCGAGTACTCAGGTGAATACCGTCAGTTGTCTCGTTTGAGTAACCCTCTGGTCAATGAGGTAGTCATCGGACTGCCTGACAAGGATATGTTCAACACCAGTGAGCCGAAGGATGACGGGCAATTCGCAACCTACGTAACCTCACCAACACTGCCGGCAATACTGGACATCCTGTTTCGCGAGCCGTTAGGTGCGACAGATAACATTGCGCCGTCCAATCTGCCCAGAACAGATCTGGTTACCGCGTTTCTCACAGGCTTTCCCGGTGTCAATCAGTTGGCCACGGTAACGCCGTCCGAGATGTTGCGTTTGAACACAGGTATTGCCGCTACTGCCAAAGATGACCAAGTCAATCTGGGTGTGGCAGGTGGAGATCTAGCGGGCTTCCCTAACGGGCGTCGACCGGGTGATGATGTTACTGACATAGCGCTGCGCGTCATGATGGGCGCTCTGTGCCATCCGATTGCTGTTGACCTGGACGCTAACGGTACCGCGGGTGATGAAGGTGACAACCTCGGCTTATGTACGCCTGCGGATGCGCCAGTTGGCAATGCACCGCTGACTGATGGTGCTCCACAGAACGCAGGGCAGTTCGATAACGCCTTCCCGTATCTGACGACACCTCTGAGCGGTTCTTAAGGTTTCAGGTTCTAAAAAGCAGGCTTTCTAGCCTCGCGCAGTGAGACCCCAGCGGTAGCGTGGTGAACCACGCTACCGCTGGGCAGGTATGAATCGCAGCCTCACGCCACTATTCAAACGTACTGTGACACTGCTTTTACAGATTTTTTAACGCATAACGATGCTTCGATACGCTAATTGGACACCGGTACATGCAACACATTCACAGCAAAGGTTTACGCATGCAAGGTCACACTCGAATTCTATTGTTGGCAGCTGCTTCGCTCACCCTCTCTGCCTGCTCTGGTGGCTCAGGGGATGACACAACGGTGCCCGGTGGCGGATCTGACAACTCGGCATTCCCGCCTGATGATGCGGTAGTTAACCAGCCAGTGTTCTCTGAGGCGACTGCCCCGGAGGGTACTATCACTCACTATGGCGCTGTCACCGTGGGTGATGATGCCGGGATGATCGCCGATATGGTTGGTGGCTTTTTCAGGCTGGAGCGAGGCACCTCGGCTGAATTTCTGCTAAGCCAGTTTGATGGCACCACGGGTCGTTGTCAGGTACAGAGCGATGACGTCATCGACTTCGAAGAGATCAGTGCAGGTTTCATCCCTACAGTCCCGGGCGTTAACAAGACCTCGGTAAGTGCAGGAGAATCGGTAGTGTTGACCAGCCCCGGTGGCACCTACGCCACGCTGGCCGAGCAACCCGGTGCAGGCTTCCTGCTTTACGATCTACCAAACATGCAGATGTTCATGGCAGGTCCCGTGCCTGACGGGCTGAGTGTCGATGTACCGGGCAGCGGCGAGTTTCCTGCTTTTTCGCAGGTACAAGTGCCGGAAGTAACCACGCTGACAGGTGTGGATATCGGCGATGCCGAAGGGATCTCAGCCAGCACGCGTTTCAGCTGGGATGCAGCAGATGACCCAAGTGGCATGATCAGGATTTTCGCCACGACTGCGGGTGGCTTTTTTCTCGAAGACGGCGTAACGGTCACCTGCACCGTACCTGATACAGGCTCATTCACTTTTCCGAGCACCACTCAGGTCGAGCTAGGCTCGGATTTCAAGGGAGGAGCTCCACTGATATCCCGCATAGTGGTCAATCCCGTCGTTAGTGAGAACAGCCTGCTGTACGTAATTCGGGAAAGCTTTGAGTAGCGCTTAACAAATTGCGGGTAGCCTCCAGTCTGATTAAGCTGCCCGTATGGATAGCGGTGGTAGCAACCTGATTCAGGCAGTTGCTACCTGAACAACGATACCCGTGACGTTGTCCGTTCCACCGCGTCTGAGAGCCAACTTAACCAACTCGTCAAGCGCTTGTCTGGGTGATGGAAGCGATAGGTTTCTGTTTACCTCTTCAGGTTTGACGTCTTTGAACAGGCCATCGCTGCACAGTAGAAAACGATCGCCAGGCTGCAATTTGATTTGCCTGACCTGAATCTCGATGTCATCTGCCACGCCAATGGCTCGAGTGATGACATTGGAAGAGGGATGGTTCTCGGCCTCCTCCGCGCTCAATTCGCCCAGACGATGCAATTCCTGTACGAGACTATGATCGTCTGTCAGCTGAGAGAATCCGTCTCCACGGAGGCGATAGATGCGACTGTCGCCTGCCCACAAAATGTAGGCATTGTTGTCGTGAAGATACAGCGCTGCTACAGTGCTACCCATAACTTGCCCTTGCGCCGCTTTTCTGCAGGCCTCATTAGCGACGCTTAGCCGGTTGAGCAGGTCGTCCACGCTATCCAATGGCTTCGGCAGTGCTACGAAACCCTGTAGAGCTTCGATGATACACTGGCTCGCTCTGTCGCCACGTGTGTGGCCGCCCATGCCGTCTGCAACAGCCCACAGTGATTGCTCTTGAGAATCCAGATAGGAATCTTCGTTGATCTTGCGCACATGGCCTACATCAGTTGCCGCGCAGGAGTACCAGCGAGGGCCGCGGTTTGACGAAGCGGGATTGTGATCCGGGGCCGTTCTGGGCTGGGAGGGAGTTGTTGCAGACATTATGTGTACTGGTATCGTTGGCAGCGACAGTATAACGCCACCAGAGGCGTGTGCCTCATGGGTGCAATACCCGTGTAGACAGGGAATTTCAGGCTGACGGCTTTGCTACACTGCCATCCCGCTTGCCAACGCCCACTCTAGAGTCATGAAGGTTCGTACTCGATTCGCACCCAGCCCTACCGGTTACCTGCACATTGGCGGAGCTCGCACAGCGCTGTTTTGTTACCTGTTTGCACGAAAACACGGTGGCGACTTCATTCTGCGTATCGAAGACACAGATCTGGCGCGCTCCACGGAAGAATCCGTGCAGGCGATTCTGGACAGCATGGAGTGGCTCGGGCTGGCCTACGACGAAGGTCCGTTCTATCAGACCAGGCGCTTCGATCGTTACCGCGAAGTGGTCGATCAGCTAATGGCCTCGGGTCACGCCTATCACTGCTACACCACGCCGGCAGAACTGGATGCAATGCGCGAAGAGGCGATTGCTCGAAAGGAGAAGCCACGCTACAACGGCTACTGGCGCGACCGTACCGATACGCCACCAGAAGGCGTAAGCCCGGTGGTGAGATTCAGAAATCCTGACTCGGGCAAGGTCACGATTGATGATGCTGTGAAAGGGCCTATTGTGATAGATAACGCCGAGCTCGATGATCTGGTAATCATGCGCTCAGACGGCGTACCCACTTACAACCTGACTGTGGTTGTCGACGATATGGACATGCAGATCACGCACGTGATTCGCGGTGATGACCACATCAACAACACACCCAGACAGATCAATATTCTGGAGGCTCTGGGCGCTGAAAGACCGGTGTACGCGCACTTGCCGATGATTCTGGGCGAAGACGGAAAACGTATGTCCAAGCGCCACGGCGCGGTCAGCGTCATGCAGTACCAGGAAGATGGTTTCTTGCCTGAGGCGCTATTGAATTATCTGGTTCGACTGGGTTGGTCACATCAGGATCAGGAGCTCTTTACGCTGACCGAAATGCAGGAGCTGTTTACGCTTGAAGCGGTGAACCGCTCTGGTTCGGTATTCGATGACAAAAAACTGGAATGGGTGAGTCAGCAGTATTTACAGAATACTGATGCCGATCGTTTGAGCGAGGCGTTAGGGCCGTATCTGGACAAGCTGGGCATCAATACCAGCAACGGGGCATCGCGAGCCTCAGTCGCCAATTTGCTGCGTGACCGCGCCAAGACCCTGCTTGAGATGGCTGAGTTGATGCGCTATTTCTACCACGCACCAGTGGCTTACGATCAGAAGGCCCAAGCCAAGCAGTTCAAGCTGGCAACCGCCGACGTGTTGCAAAGCGCAAGTACAGGACTATCCACGTTGGACGATTGGAGTGCCACAGGTATTCAGTCTGTGCTGGATGCCTGTGTTGAATCTCTCGGCATAGGCTTCGGCAAGCTGGGGCAGCCATTACGGTTGGCCATCACTGGCGGTACACAATCGCCGTCAGTGGCCGATACTCTGGCGTTGATTGAAAAATCTGATGTGCTGGCGCGCCTGCATGCCGCTATTACAGTGTGCAAATCTGCAGCAGCCTGATTGCGGCACGGGGTTAGCGTTCAGCCCTGTAGCTGGCGAAGTAGACCGGTAACGGCAAGCCCGATTAGAAGGACAAGGCAAAAACGCTTGTAGAGCCCTTCAAGAGAGGGGCGAAACAGATAACTACCCGTTAATACCCCCGCGATAACCACGGGGGCGAGAAAGACGGCTCGTTTTACGGCAAGCGCATCCAGCATGCCCGAGAGCGATAGCCAGATTGCTGATGTAAACAGGCCTAAAAACAAAAACAGCACCAGAGAGGCGCGCATCCTGGTGGCCGGCGCATTCTGAGCTAGTACATATAACGCCACGACCATGCCGCCTACGCTGGCAATGCCCGTGGCAAAACCTGCTATCAGGCCGGTGATGTACAGCCCGGGTCTGGTGGCTAGAAATGCGGGGGATTTGTTAAACAGCTGTAAAAACGCTAGCACCAGTATCAGGCTGAGTGCTAACAGCCGTGAGGTATCGACAGAGACATTCAGAGTTGTGAGCAAGCCAAACGGTACGCCGATGGCAGAGCCGATAGCGAGACCATACGCTATTTTTCGATCAGCATTTTTAAAACCACCGCGAATCATGATCATGCTGGCTGTGCCCTCCAGCAGGAAACAAACGGGTATCAGGCTGACCGGAGGTATGATCAAAGCTAGGCCCGCCATGACCAATGCAGACAGGCCGAAACCTGCAAACCCACGGACCATTCCCGCCACGAACACCACGGCCGTGCTCACGGTAAGTTCCAGTGGCGACAGCATCAGGGTAATTTGCAGGTAGTCGAGCATGTTTGAACCAGCTAAGGCAAGATAGACAGCCACAGGCGGCTGCAGCTGCACAATTAATTTCGGGAGCACAACATGAAACAGGTTTGGTCAGTGTACTTATCCGGTGAGATCCATACCGATTGGCGTGAGCGCATTATGCAGGCTTCCGAGGCTGCGGGGTTACCGCTACAATTTCAGTCAGCGGTAACCAATCACGGGGCTAGTGATGCAGCCGGTGATGTTCTGGGACAGGCTGATTCTGGTTTTTGGCGCGATCACCAGTCCTCCAAGGTCAACAGTATAAGAACCCGCACGCAGATTCACCACTGCGATGTTGCGATCATCCGCTTTGGCAGCCAATACAAACAATGGAATGCCGCTTTCGACGCCGGGCAGTGTGCCGCACTGGGCAAGCCCTACATCACCTTGCACGATGAAGACATCATTCATCCGCTGAAAGAGGTGGATGCGGCGGCCATGGGTTGGGCACAGACACCTGAACAAGTGGTTGAGATTTTGCGTTATGTCAGTGGCACACCCGATGCTGCAGGCTGTGCCGCAGCGGGTGAAGATAACAAAGCCTGACACTGCTCAACTCTTTCGATACCTAACGCACGTTAAAAACTCATGAACACATCAGTGACAGACCTGTCTTCATCCGACAAGGCTGGTATCAGCAAGCGTCACGATGCGGCACAGTCCATTGTGCACGGCGCTGCTGAGCTGGCTCTCGGATTGTTCAAGGATCGCGACTCACTGGACATCGAAGTCAAGGGTCTGCAGGACTGGGTATCCAACGCGGACAAGAGCGTTGAAGACACGATACGTGCAGCGCTGGTCAGTGCCTTTCCAGACGACGGTATTGTGGGTGAAGAGCATGGCGACGTAAACGGTACCAGTGGTTTTACCTGGGTGATTGATCCGATAGATGGCACCACAAACTTCGTTAACGGCATGCCCGGTTGGTGTGTCGTGCTGGCCTGTGTGCTGGATGATCATACAGTCAGTGCCGTCATTCGTGATCCAGTGGTTGGCGAGACGTTCGAGGCCACAAGAGGTTGTGGCGCAACACTCAACGGCAAGAGCATCAGGGTCAGTGCCGTTGATAGCCTTGATCAAGGTACGCTGGGAGTGGGGCATAGCACACGAGTGCCGGCCGGGCAGACACTACGACTGCTCACGTTACTACTGGAACAGAATGGATTGTTCCGGCGTAGTGGTTCTGGTGCGCTGGATCTTGCCTGCGTGGCGGCAGGTCGTCTTATCGGTTACGTTGAGCCACACATGAATGCGTGGGATTGTATTGCGGCCATACTGCTTGTAGAAGAGGCCGGTGGTGTGGTTGAGCCTTTCGATATGAGCACCATGATCGCATCAGGCGGGTGTGTCATTGTCGCAAGCCCGGGTGTTTACGAACAAGTACAGGGCATGGCAGATGATGCCTTTAAAGTCTAGGTGTTAATCTGTTCATTGTTCTACCTGGCTAAATCTTCCTTCACAACTACTAACGAGTGATGTTACATGTCTTCTTTGACCTGCTATCAGTTCCCCTACGGATCAGACAACTACGGTGTATTGGTGAACGATGCCAGTACAGGAGAAACAGCGTGCATAGATGCTGGTGATGCTAAGGCGGTGATGGATGCGTTGAAGAAAAACGGCTGGACGCTGACTCATCTATTGATCACTCACCACCATGCAGATCATACGGCAGGACTACTGGACATAAAAAAAGCTACACAATGTCATGTAACGGGACCCGTGCAGTTATCGTCACCCATCGAAGGTCTCGATAGTGAAGTGGGTGACGCAGACGAATTTCAATTTGCCAATCGTACCGTGAAAGTCATACACACACCTGGCCACACTAAGGACATGGTCAACTTTCATTTCCCTGACGATAAACTTGTGTTTACCGGAGATACGTTGTTCTCGATGGGCTGTGGCCGTTTGTTTGAAGGTGATGCAGCCATGATGCTCAGTAGCGTTAACAAGCTCAAGCAACTACCCGATGACACTCTGGTGTATTGCGCTCACGAATACACCGCCACCAACGCACGCTTTGCTCTGGATGTAGACCCCGACAATGGTGAAGTTGCCAGTCGTTTCGAGGAAGTTGCGCAATTGCGTAACGCTGATAAGGCAACTGTGCCTGTGTTGATGCAACTTGAGAAAAAGACCAACCCTTTTCTGCGCACCGACAACGCTCAACTCAAAGCGTCGCTGGGCATGGAAGACGCGGATGATGTTGCCGTGTTTGCGGCCTTGCGAAAACGCCGTGATCAGTACTAAACCCTAGTGCTGCATAAAATTTCGGCCCTTGGCGGCTCTATAAGCTTCTGGACTCGAAATTTTATGCATCACTAGGGAAAGGTTGATGTGGGCGAGGGGCGCGGTTACAGGTGGTACAGTGTCCAGCCATAGTAAAGACCAAAGGCGAGTAGTGCCACCACGGCGAACGGTCGCAAATTGTTGAGCCTGTCAAACTGCTGAGTGACGGGCAAGTAAAGCAGGATTCCCAGAAACACCAGCAGCACTCCTGATCCCAAAGCCATGTGTCCCCAGAATTGACCCACGTGGCGTAGCCCATGCCAGAGCGCATTCCAAAGACCAGCGGCTATGGCGACTACGCCGATGGTGCGTAATACCCAGGGTGGCGAGACATTATTCAGTCCGAGCCAGGGGAATCGACTGGCAAACAGCACGGTTAGCATCATGCAGACGGCGACCACGGTGCCCATTGGGATGAACATCAGTTGTCTGCCAGAGTCGTGGTGAAATATCCGTACATTGGCGAGTCCTTGACGTGATCGCAAGTGAGCATCAGCGCGTTGTATTTCGGAAACGAATAGTACTGATTGATCAAGAGCTGGATTCCTGAGTAGGGCGGGGAGGGGCGGTTAGGAGGTATGGACAGTGATAAGACAACGTATCTACCCAGCCATTCCACGAACAGCATACCCAATTTGACCTATTTTGCCAGACGGGCTTGACACTGAACCCCACACGCCTTAATCTTCGCTGCCGTTGTGGGGCTATAGCTCAGCTGGGAGAGCGCTTGCATGGCATGCAAGAGGTCCGCGGTTCGATCCCGCGTAGCTCCACCATTCGCATTTTTGAACACACCAGCGCCTCTGAGCCGATCGCGTGTATTCCCCGAACCGCGGACCATGTGCCGCGACGGAAGGCCGCCCCGTTCGATCCCGCGTAGCTCCACCATTACTCCTACTTATGGGTACCCCTTCTCCGCTACACGGTTCACAGCCGTGCCGAGCTACCCAGACGTTGGGCCGCGACGCATAATGACGCCGCCGGAAAGTCTGTGCCATCGATCGGGCGTATCTCTACTAATCCCTATTTAGGGTTGTCTACCACCGTCTTTTACTTATTCTGAAATTCTCTTATGTACACATTGCTGCGTGCAGTGGCGTCTAACTTAGAGCATGTTGTTGATGAGCTTCTGGACGCTGACAGGATCAGAGTTCCAGAGGTCAGTGCAGGTAGACTGAGATGCGCTAACCCAGCTTTGCTTGTGGGTGTTGATTTATGTCAATGGCCTCACTGACAGCTCACGGTGTTAAGTAAGTTACTTTATGTGCTGGGCTACCCTGTGACTATCCATTGGAATGTCGCTATGCGTAGATGAGGTTTACAAGTACTTTAGGTAGGAGCTTGCCTGACAACTTCATCTAACGGTTTACCTGACTTGTATTTTCACTCTAACCAGCCGTTCGCTTGTCGTGCCAGAACTACGAAGGAGGTTTGTACATGCCCTACATACAAGAAGTGCGGTGCGGGACTTTGTATGAATTTCTGCAAGTCATGGGCTAGGCATTGGTAACATTCAAAGTGGGTCAATGCGACTACGGTCGAGCCTGGTGGCTAAGTCTGATTTGTGCTACCAATGTTCAGGTTTGTCAATAGGCCGTTTTCTTGTGGTTACCCTTACGGGCAGCTGACAATCTGCTAAATCCGTTTCATTGATGTTCTTGCGTGACCAATGCGCAGAGCTGCTGAGCTCTTTGCTAGGATAGCGCTCGGGGGTGACTTTTAAGATCGGTGGTATAACGCCGATTCGTATATCAGGATGCCTGCGCCTGATAGTAGAGAGTATTGGAGCGCAATCACTGTCGTTGCTGAGCAAAACCTGCTGGTCGCAGAGTCCATCCGTGGCATCGCACAGCATGTGCACTGCAATGTTAACGTCGGTTTGTTTCTCTTCTGGTCGCAGTACCCGAAGTTTGGTGGTGAAATCAACAGGCTTGGTATCGCCGTGGTAGCTGCCAGGCACGATGAAATATTTGCCGTTCACTATTTCTACATGTTGGCAGTGGGTAGACAGTGCGCGCAGGTAGTCGGCCTGCGATTTCACCGAGACCACCCCTCGTGCAGACAACCCAGCCTTGATGGGTGCAGTGAAGTACTTGATGCCAACGATGTTGGTCGTCGGATCGTTTTCCTTACATAGGCGCTGTGCCAAGGCCTCTACATTCAGCCACCGACAGTGCGAAATTTCTTTCAGGCAGCCAAAATAAAGGTTGAAGCCGTCGATATATATGATGGTTCGCAAGGCGGGTTCCAGACTTCCATACTCCAGAAATGACAAAACCGCCCGAAGGCGGCGTTGTCTCCCGAAGATCCATTGTTACCAACTTCTTCTCCGGGGCGGTTGCGAATAGTTTATATGCTGTTCGTCATACCTGCAAGTATGCTGGATGACGTCAGAGCATTCCTGAGCAACAATTCACGATAATGGTACCCAGAACCGAAAGTGGTACGTTTTACGGTATCGGTAATAATTACGAGGGTGTTAGGTAGAGCGTAGCGCCACTCCACACATGCTAACTGGCAGAGCCGGTGCGATACTGCCTCCTAGGCCGATTTCAACACTTTTCGACATACTGAGCGCTGGTGCTTGAGTTCTTCGAGTCACCGCCAAGTTCTAAAACTGCCTCTGGTTGCCGGACATATACCTGTCTGATATCAAAGCCATCAGGGTTTCCATTTAGCGATAGATTGATTGCTGTTGGCATTAAAGCTACTTGTGTAGAGAAGTGTCTTTTCGAACTCCTTCAGAGATTCTTCGGTACCGAATACATGTAACTCCCATAAGAACTAAACTGTGTATCAAGATGTTCTATTGCCACGCGAGTCGAGTACATTGGGATGACGCGAACATGGAGTGCGTAGTTTGAATCCGAAACAGGCTTTGCAATCAGACAATTTCGGATTCTTGGCCGAGCACGACCCATTACTGGTGCAAATTGCGGCAGCTGCCGAGCGAGCTTTTGCTAGCGATCCCAATACCACGCTGATAAAACTACGGCAGTTAGGCGAAGCGCTGGCGCAAAATATTGCAGCGCGTATCGGCGTGCCTGTCGACAATCAGATCTCACAAAAAGACCTGCTGTACACGCTGAATCGCGAGCTGCAGCTTGACCCCATGGTGCGTGAGCTATTCCATGGTGTTCGTATTCAAGGTAATAAGGCTACCCACGAATTTCACACGCTTCACCGCGATGCCATGGATGGTCTCAAGGTTGCCCGTGCACTCGCGATCTGGTTTCACCAATCGTTTGGTAAGGCTGGAGCGAGCTTCAAGGCAGGGCCCTTTGTTGCGCCCGTTGATCCCAGCAGCAAGCTCAATCACTTGCAAACGGAGATAGAGACTCTCAAACATCAGCTACTGCAGGCAAGTGTTGAGCTGCAGAATAGCCAGCAGTTGCAGGCCTTGGTCGCTCAGGAAAAAGCCGAGTACGAGGAGCTGGCTGAGGCGATGGACGAGGAGTCTCGCGCCCAAGCTGCATTGGTTCAAACGCATGAGGCGGCACTCAAGCACCAGCAGCAAGAATTTGATAAGAAGCTTCAGTCGCTGCAAAAACAGTTGGCTGAGCAAGATGAGAATGAGCGCAGGCAACAGCGCCAGCAAGTAGAGCAGCAGACCCGCAGTGCCGCGCATAACATTGTGCTCAGCGAAGAGCTCACTCGAATACTGATCGACCAACAACTGATGGATGCCGGTTGGCAGGCTGACAGTGAAGCCCAAAGCTATGCGCTCGGTGCTCGGCCCGAGAAAGGCAAGAACAAAGCTATTGCCGAATGGCCAACTAAAGAGAAAGGTCAGCGTGGTCGCGCTGATTACGTGCTGTTTCTTGGACTCTGCCCAGTCGCTGTGGTGGAAGCTAAGAAAGAAAACACCAATGTTGCTGGAAAAATTGCTCAAGCAGAACGCTACAGTCGTGGATTTGCTGTGGATGCCCCGCTAGAGCCTGCTTGGACGCTTGCGAATCGCACCACCCCATGGCTTGCCAGTGCAGGAAGTTACTTCAATGTGCCTTTTGCGTATTCCTGCAATGGCCGCCCCTATGTACCGCAGTTAGCAGAAGTGTCTGGGACCTGGTTCAGAGACTTGCGCAGTGCCAGTAACTCAGCACGTTCGGTGCAGGCATTTCATAGTCCTGACGGGTTGCTCGACAGGCTGAAACGCAGTATCAGCAAAGCCGAAGAACAGCTGGCAGACGAGCCTTTTACTTACCTCAAATTACGCGACTACCAGGTCAATGCCATACAAGCGGTAGAGGATGCGGTACAGCAGAACAAACGCACGGCATTGTTAGCAATGGCCACCGGCACCGGGAAAACGCGCACCATCATCGGCCTGATGTATCGCTTCCTCAAAGCTGAGCGGTTCAAACGTATTTTGTTTCTGGTTGACCGCCGCACACTCGGCACTCAGGCCCTGGATGCTTTTGACGAAGCCCCGCTTGAGCAGAACCAGTCACTAACGACTATCTATAACGTGGCGGACCTTGGTGACATGGCCGCTGAGGCCGAAACTCGTTTCCAAGTAGCTACCGTGCAGGCCATGGTAAAGCGTGTCTTCGCGAGTGATACCCCACCCACGGTTGATGCGTTTGACTGCATCATTATCGATGAGGCTCATCGCGGCTACACACTCGATCAGGAAATGACAGACGGTGAATTAGCCACGCGTGACGCTGCACAGTATCTGTCCAGCTACCGTCGTGTGCTGGATTATTTCGATGCGGTGAAAGTGGGTCTGACCGCCACGCCAGCGCAACACACCAGCGAGATCTTCGGCAAGCCGGTGTACAACTATTCGTACCGCGAAGCGGTTGCTGACGATTGGCTGATCGACCATGAACCCCCCATTCGTTATGAGACATTGCTCACTCGGAACGGAATCAAATTTGTAAGAGGTCAAGTGGTGCAGGCCATCAACACGCAGACGGGCGAAGTAGCGGCGAGTGAGATGCCTGACGATGTCAATTTTGATGTGGAATCCTTTAACCGCCGTGTCGTCAACGAGAATTTCAATCGCGTTATCTGTCAGGAATTGGCTAAGGAGTTGGATCCTTTTGGTGAAGAGAAAACGTTGATTTTCTGTTGCACCGATCTACATGCCGATATGGTCAAACGCCTTCTCGATGAAGCCTTTACAGATCTCTACAACGGTGACTATCAGCAATCAGCCGTGGCCAAAATCACAGGCCAGAGTGACAAGGTAGACCAGTTGATCCGACGCTACAAGAACGAGCGCCACCCCAATATCGGCATCACGGTTGACCTGCTTACCACCGGTATAGACGTGCCCAGGATTTGTAATCTGGTATTCATGCGCCGTGTAAAGTCGCGCATTCTCTATGAGCAGATGATCGGTCGTGCCACGCGTCGTTGCGACGACATCGGCAAGACGGTTTTCCGTATCTATGACCCGGTAGATATCTATGCCAGTCTGCAGCAGGTCAACACCATGAAGCCTCTGGTGAAAGACCCTTTGATCACCATTGAGCAATTGGCAGGTGAACTCACTGACCCGCAGCAACTGCAAAAAGCGCTGGATAGTCCTGGCGAAACTGAGGGTGAGAGCCAAGCCGACGTGGTACTGAGCCAACTGAGCCAGAAGTTGATGCGCGTTCTGCGTAAAGCTGAGCACAAGGCCGCGACAGACCCCAAGCTACACGACACATTGGCAAAGCTGCACGAGAGCTGTGAGGTGGAACCCAAGAGCCTGCACAGCCACCTGCGACAGCTCGGGCCACAAGGTACTGCGCAGTTTTTGCGGCAACACGTCGGCTTGCTTCGCCAGGTCAGCGAGATCAAAGCTGCCGTCAGCACCGACTACCGACCGATCATTTCCGAGCACGATGATGCACTGGCTGAGCGTGCGCAGAGCTATGGTAAGCATCAACGACCGGAAGACTACCTCGATAGCTTCAAACACTTTGTCGACCAGCAGCTCAACCAGAGTGCGGCGTTGGCCGTGGTGGTCAAGCGGCCACGTGACTTGACCCGAGCGCAGCTCAAGGAAGTCAAAATGCTGCTCGATGGTGAGGGCTATTCCGAAGCCAACCTGCAAAGCGCTGTCCGCCAGCAGAGTAATCAGGACATAGCGGCCAGTATTATTGGGCATATCCGTCGCGCGGCATTAGGTGAAGCCCTGCAACCGTTTGAGCAGCGGGTGGCACAAGCTATGGACCGTATCTACACCCGCCACAACTGGCAACCCAACCAGCGAAAATGGCTGGAACGCCTGGCGAAACAATTGGTCTTTGAAGTTATCGTAGACCGTGAATTCGTCAATACTTGCTTCTCCGAGCACGGTGGAGCGAAGCGCCTGGACAGTGTGTTGGATAAGCGACTGGACACCGTACTGGAAGAGTTGAGCGAGGCACTCTGGGCCTGAGGCCGAACACAGCTTGCCAGTAACGTCTTGGCGTCAACAGACATCAACAGGGAGAAATTCTGGATCCTATCGACATGTGTTGGCAATAGGTTGATTACCTCGACATGATTATCTAACGTGTCGATATAATTCGATTTTATCGACATATAGGTAGAGATATGTCGATCACATCGACATGTCGGCTCTTTTTCACGCTAACATGTTTAAAAAAAAGGATTTCATAAACATGTCATGGCATGCTGAAAAGCCCTTCAACGAACTTCCGCTATTGCCTCCGGCCGCGCAGGTGATGGAGACCACAGAAACACTCAAGGCCTGTATCGGTGCCCGCGCGGCACTGGCTGAGCTGAAACAGGCTGCCGAACTGCTGCCCAACCAGAGCCTGCTGATCAATCTGTTGCCATTACTCGAAGCCAGAGACAGCTCCGAAATTGAGAATATCCTCACCACCACTGACAAACTGTTTCAGCACGCCAGCGAAGACAAGGACGCCGATCCTGCTACCAAAGAAGCACTGCGTTACCGCACAGCCCTGAGGCAGGGTTTTGAGCAGCTCGCCGATCGGCCGTTGTGTACCAAAACCGCGGTTCAGATCTGCAGTGAGCTTAAAGGCAGTGAAATGGATATCCGAAAAGTGCCCGGTACGGTGATCGGCAACCAGAGCACCGGTCAGATCCTCTACACACCACCGGTTGGAGAGCAGGTGATTCGCGAGCTACTGGCCAATTGGGAGCAGTTTGTTCATGCCAATGATGACATCGACCCGCTGATCAAGATGGCTGTGGCGCACTATCAGTTTGAAGCGATTCACCCGTTCTACGATGGCAACGGTCGAACTGGCCGTATCCTCAATATTCTCTACCTGATAGAGCAAGGCTTGTTGACGCTACCCATTCTGTATCTCAGCCGCTACGTCGTGCAAAACAAGAGTGAGTACTATCGATTACTGAACTGCGTGACAGCCAATGAAGAGTGGCTGCCCTGGTTGCTCTATATCCTCAAGGGCACTGAAGAAGTCTCAATCTGGACCTGCCAGAAAATTGCTGCGATTCGCAATCTGATGGATAGCGCTGGTGTGTACATCAGACAAGAGGTGCCGAAAATATACAGTCATGAGCTTGTACAAGTTATCTTCGAACAACCGTATTGTCGCATCCAGTACCTGGTTGATAGTGGAGTGGCCAAGCGACAAACGGCCTCTGTCTATCTCAAGCAATTGGCTGATATCGGTGTGCTTGAAGAACGCCAGGCAGGTCGAGAAAAGTTATTCGTCAATCCGCGCCTTATGTATCTAATGACCGAAGACAGCAACACCCCCGAACCTTTCGGCAAACACTGAACCGCCATTCCAGAAAAGTCATGTACTCAAACATCAGATACACAATCCAATGAACAATAACGACATCGTGCAGAAGCTCTGGAACCTCTGCGACGTCTTGCGCGACGACGGCATCAACTACAGCGACTATGTCACCGAGCTGGTGCTGCTGTTATTCATAAAGATGGTGCATGAGAACAGTGAGGCTGACGTTCTCAACCAGCATATATTGCCCGAAGGCTGCCGGTGGGTGGACATCAAAGACAAATCAGGTATCAATCTGCTCAACGAATACAAGGCCATTCTCCTGGCCTTATCGACTGGCAAGCGTATTGAAATTCAAAAGAGCACGAAGGCCAATGAGGCGGATAAAACGGTTGAAGTGCCTGTCCACGATGACGCACTGATCAGCGCTATCTATGCCGATGCGCAAACTCGATTGCGCGAGCCGCGACACCTGGAACAGATGATCAAAACGCTGGATCAGATAGATTGGTTCAGTGTGAAAAAAGACGGATTGGGTGATTTGTACGAAGGCTTGCTGGAAAAGAACGCGAATGAAACTAAATCTGGTGCCGGTCAGTACTTTACCCCACGTGCTCTAATCAACAGCATGGTGGAGTGTATCGCGCCACAAGTGGGCGAGGTGATTCAAGATCCGGCAGCGGGCACCGCAGGCTTCTTGGTTGCTGCCGATCAGTACATGCGAGAACAGACGGACGATTACTACAACCTGAAGAAAACGCAGCGTACTTTTCAGCAAAAGAGAGCGTTCATTGGAGTAGAGCTTGTGCCCGGCACTCGCCGCCTGGCACTGATGAATTGTCTGCTGCACGGTATGCAGGGTGGTGATGACGGTGTGGTGCATTTGGGCAATGCATTAGGGCAGGTGGGTGCGGGTCTGGACAAAGCACACGTCATTCCTGCAAACCCTCCGTTTTGCACCGCCAAGGGTGGTGAGGCCAGTATCACCCGTGACGATCTCACTTACCCAACCAGTAACAAGCAGCTTGCCTTCTTGCAGCACATCTATCGCAATCTCAAACCCGGTGGCCGTGCCGCAGTAGTACTGCCCGACAATGTGCTGTTTGAAGCAGGTGTGGGCACTGATGTACGGCGAGATCTCATGCACAAGTGCAACCTGCACACCATCCTGCGTCTGCCCACCGGTATCTTCTACGCGCAAGGCGTGAAGACTAATGTGCTCTTTTTTACCAAAGGCAGCGTCAAGGATCCGCTACAAGAAACCGGCTGCACCAATAACGTCTGGGTCTATGATTTGCGCACCAACATGCCAAAGTTTGGAAAGCGTACCCCCTTTGGTCAACAGCACTTGCAGCCCTTCGAGAAAGTCTACAACCCCAAAGGTGCATCTGCGGATTCGGAGTCCTTGGGAAAAGTCTTAAAAGCTCGTAAAGAAGGTGAATGGAGTTTCAATGCGGATGAGCTTGAACCTGATCCAGATGGCGCAGTTGAAACCGCTGATGAACGCCTGACTAAAAGCCGCTGGCGTTGCTTCAAACGCGACTGGATCCGTGATACGAAAGGTGACTCGCTGGATATCAGTTGGTTGAAGGATAAGGACAGTGTGGATGCGGCTAATTTGCCTGAGCCTAGTGTGTTGGCTAGTGAGGCGAAGGATGAGTTGGTGTCGGCGGTGCGGGAGTTGGATGAGTTGTTGGTTGCTTTGGGTGAGGTTGAATAATGGGTGAAGCGCAGTCGCCGGAAGGGTGGGTAGCAACGAAGCTTGGCTGTTACTTGTATTTGAAAAATGGATTTGCTTTCAAAAGCAGCAGCTATGTCAAGCCCTCAGCCAAAACGTTTCCTGTGATACGCATTTCCGATTTAGATGGTGCGTGTGCGTCAGACAAAAAAGCTGTCCATGTTGCAAAAGGTATCGCTGGATTTGAACTAAGAAATAGTGATCTGCTAATCGCAATGTCCGGTGCTACAACTGGAAAAATGGGGGTGTACACTGGAACTGTTCCTGCCTTTCAGAATCAACGAGTTGGATGTGTGAAGTTGCGGAATAGTGATAATGGAAGTGAGCGATACAAGCTCTACTTGGTATCTTCACTTAGAAATCAAATCTTAAAGATAGCCTATGGTGGCGCACAGCCGAATATATCTGGTAAAGCTATTGAAGAGATACAAATTAACCTTCCTCCTTTAGCCGAACAAAAAGCCATCGCACAAAAACTAGACACCCTGCTGGCACAAGTAGAAACCACCAAAGCACGTCTCGATCGTATCCCTGACATACTCAAACACTTTCGGCAATCTGTACTTGCTGCTGCTGTTAGTGGGAAGTTGACGGAGGAGTACGCGAACGGTAACAAGACTGCTAGAGAATTTAGTAAGCTTGGTGATGTAGGAGTCAAAGTTAGAACTGGCCCATTTGGCAGCGCATTACACAAAAGCGATTATCAAATTGGTGGAATTCCTGTTATCAATCCGATGCACATCAATGAGGGCCGAATACATCCATCTGAAGGCATGACCATTTCACAGGATAAATTTATGGAGCTATCAGCATGGCAGTTGAAAGCTGGGGATGTAGTAGTCGGGCGTCGCGGTGAAATGGGTAGGGCTTGTGTTGTGGATGGAAAAAGTAAATTACTTTGTGGCACTGGATCGATGATTTTGGAGGCCCCAAAAAATGCTTTGTCGAAATATCTTGAAATCATCCTTAGATCGCCGACTGCAATAGAATATTTTAACGGAGCATCAGTCGGATCTACAATGGTAAATTTGAACCAGAAGGTAGTTAAAAACTTAGAGGTATTTTTCCCTGGTCTGAATGAGCAAGCCCAATTAGTAAAGCAAGTAGAAACCTTCTTCGCACACGCAGACACCATAGAGAAACAAGTACAAGCCGCACAAGCCCGCGTCAACTCCCTCACTCAATCCATCCTTGCGAAAGCCTTCCGCGGCGAGCTAACCGCTGAGTGGCGGGCTGCCAACCCGGAGTTAATCAGCGGTGAAAACAGCGCCGAGGCTTTACTAGAAAAAATCAGAGCTGAGCGTGAGGTGGTGAAGCCGAAGCGAAATACAAGGAGTAGGGCGTAATGCACTGCAGCTTCAACCAACTACTGTTGTATAGATAACCATCGGGTTAATGGAAAAACAAATGACAACCGAATCAGACGAACGCTTCTTCCTGAAAGGAAGAGACGCCGAGGCAGTTGGCTTTCCAGCAGAGGAAGGTTTTATCATTGAAGCCGGATCTATCGCACGCAAAGAATCAGTACCATCATTATCTGAACACGTAATTCAAGCTCGCCAACGTCTGATTTCAAATCGAATTCTGGAAGAACACAAAGGGCAACTGCGATTCACTATAAATCACGCCTTCAACTCACCCAGCGGAGCTGCAGCCGCTGTACTGGGAAGACCCTGCAATGGTTGGACCGAATGGAAATATACCGATGGTCGGACACTGAGTGAAGTGATGCGTGTTACGCGCTCCAGTGACTACGCGATGCTCAGCGAAACCAAGCGTACTGAGATACTCGCGAAAAGCGAGCAGCTGATCAGTGAAGGGAAGATATACACAAAGCCACAATCGGACCAATACTATTCAATTTTTTGTGAGCGCTTTGGCCCTGAAGTGTTGAGAGGGCCAGATGGCGAAGCACTGTTGGCTTTCATGCATGATCACGGAAACAGAGACAGCCTGGTGTATTGGCTTGAATTCAAAAGTGATGAGGACTTCGATACTAAGCGCTTCGGCAGTATCGCCGGTGGCAGCGCACTGAAATTCCGAATCTTCCGGCGAAAGGAAACTGGCCATTGGCAATCGGGTAGTGAACGAAACAAGAATAAGCCGCAGGACATCACGATTGAGGAGGCGGTTGAAATCGCTCGCCAGCATCGAGATCAACTGCTCGAAGGCGTAAAGCTTCTGGAGCAACTCCCGGAGGACGCAACTGACGACGACTACGCCCTGCTGCAGGATCAGATGGATGACATGGCGCCGGACGTCAGTAGGCTCGCATGGGGCCACAAGTATTTCAGCCTACTTTTCCCTGACAAGCTTGATGATTACCACAGTGCCGACTGGCAGCGATTTCATTTACTGAAAATGCTTCAGCTCCCGCCAGAAGGATATGGGAGGTACATAGGTGCGGGTCGGTTTGTGTCCGCCGCCAAGGAAGTTGACCTCTCTTTGAATCAGTTTACGGCTACGCTGAATGCAGTTCAGAGCAGACTACATCGCTATTGGCGGGTAGGCACGACAGATGGATCGAGCGACGTTAGCCACTGGCAGATGATGCAAGATAGCGATTGTATTGCGATAGGTTGGAACAAACTGGGTGATCTATCCTGGGTGACTTCAAAAAGAGACACGTTGGACAGGCTGAAGCATAAATTCAATTCGAGCTATCCCGATAAAAAACCTGCGACAGTCGGACGGAGCTGTTCTCAGATTGCACAATTCATCGATGCTATTAACGAAGGCGACATCGTTCTGGCGGCCAACGGTAATACCATTCTCGGGATTGGCCGAGTCGTTGGGCAATACCGATATGAGGCTGACATGGAATTCCCGCATCAGCGACCAATCGAGTGGTTGGATCTTGGTGAGTGGAAGATGCCAAGTGACGAAGGGCTGCGTTCAACAGTACGCGAGCTCAAGAAATACGATGAGAACATCATCGCATTGGAGATGCGAATTCAGTCTGCGGCCTCACCCGTCAAATCACAGACGACAGCTTCTAACGTCAAACGCAACATTCGACTCGATGGCGTATCAGGTCGTATTCAATCCGTTCTGGAACGCAAAGGCCAAGTCATTCTGTATGGTCCGCCGGGAACCGGAAAGACCTACTGGGCGGAACTTGCTGTAAACGATTTGGCTGCAATTTCAGCCTTTGGAAAGAGGTTTGACGATCTGCAGGATAGTGAAAAGCTGATTGTGACGGGTGAAGGACAATCGCAGGGTATGGTAAGGCTATGCTGCTTTCATCCTGCCTACGGATATGAAGATTTTCTGGAAGGCTATCGTCCCCACCTGGTCAACGGTCAGATGGCGTTTGAACTTCGAGACGGGGTATTCAAGCAACTTTGCGACGATGCGAATAAAGCGCCAGAGCGTAACTTCTACCTGATTGTGGATGAGATCAATCGAGGGGACATTCCCCGTATTTTTGGAGAATTGCTGACAACGCTGGAAAAGGACAAGCGCGGTAAAGGCGTTGTTTTACCCGTTAGTAACGATGTCTTTCGTGTGCCTCGCAATGTCTTTCTAATCGGAACCATGAATACGGCTGATCGATCCATTTCTTTACTGGATGCGGCACTGCGTCGCCGTTTTGGTTTTATTGAGATGATGCCTGATGGGCAGGTACTGGCTAACACCAGTGTCAGTGGAATTCCGCTGAATGCCTGGTTCAATGCGCTCAATGAACGCATTCGTCAACACGTGGGCCGAGATGCCCGCAACCTGCAGATTGGCCATTCTTACTTGATGCAATCGGGAAGCCCCATCAAAGATATTGCCGCTCTGAAGAGAGCCATCAGAGACGACATCATTCCGCTGCTGGAGGAATACTGTTACGAAGACTATGGCACTCTCGCCACTATTCTCGGTACCGATCTGGTTGATACCGGGTTGCAACGCATTCGTCTGGAGCTATTTGAGGATGAACAGCAGGATAATCTTGTACAGGTTCTATCCGCCATGTTCCCTGAGATGATGACATCATCGGAAGCCATGATATCTGACGATTCTCCATTGGAAGACGGCAGTGAAGAAGATGATGAGAATGGTGCTGACGGCGAATGAGTGAAGCCGTTCATTCCATCAGCCTGTCGGAATGGGAGACGAGAAGGCCAGAGAGCTGCGAGGTGCTAACAGGACGGTTTCTGGATGAGACTGCTGCCAGTCAGGGTGTGGCGGCAACACTCGCTAAATCCAGGTTGCTCGAAGTGACGGAGTTGCGCAGTGGCCTTAAAGTAAAAGCGTATTCACACGTTGGTCGGATCCGAATTGGTGAATTGAATGTCACAGTGCTGCCGAAGTTACGCGGTTCGTCGATGTTGGGGTTGCTACGCTACGCTTATGGTTTCCGACACCTGAACCTGATTTCCGACACTACCCATCTCAGCGAGCCGTGCGGCTTTGAGGACTTGCTGGTAGCTCAGTTGAACTCTGAAGTGCAGGAGCTCCTGTCCCGTGGCCTGCAGCGCGCTTACATCGAACGAAACGAACCATTGGGATCGCCTCGTGGCCGTATTGATATTCAGCAATTAGCTCGCCAGGGCGGTACGGTTACCGCAACACTTGCCTGCAGGCACTATCCGCGCAGCGAAAACACACTGCTGAATGGTGTATTGGTCGCCGGACTGATGCTGGCCGCGTCGATAGCAAGCAACCTCGAACTTCGTCGAGAGTCCAGACGGCTAGCAGGTTTGATCGAAGAGCAGGTGTCTCATGTAAGCCTGAATTCCGCGGTAATGAATCAAGTAGATCGACAGTTGACACGGTTGACCCAGAGTTATCAGCCCGCTATGTCAATTATACGGTTGCTGGTTCAATCGCAGGGAATTACCCTTGAAGGTGAGTCCATCACCAATCGCCTGCCAGGATTCATGTTCGACATGAACGCATTCTTTCAAGCAATTCTGTCCCGCTTCCTTCGAGAAAACTTACCCGACTACAACGTAATTGATGAACACAGCCTGAAAGGGATGATGCGGTACAACCCGAATTTCAGCCCACCACGCAGATTTCCAACGCCTCGCCCGGATTACGTCATCAAGCAGGGAAGCAAGATATGCTCGATTCTCGATGCAAAGTATCGGGATATCTGGGAGAAGGATCTGCCGCGGCATATGCTGTATCAGTTAGTCGTCTATGCCGTGAGTCATCGTGATCAGCCCCGTAGCACCATTCTGTACCCAACCTACCATCCTGGTGCTCGAGAAACTCGCATTGATGTGATGGATCCGGTCTACGGCAAGACGATAGGGCAGGTACGAATGTGTCCTGTGAATCTTGAGCGGTTGGAGGCTTTGGTCAATGACGCCTCGCCGCAGGGAAGGCGAGAGAGGGAGGAGTACGCGTTCGGGTTGGCGCAGTTGGATGGGTGAGTGCGGCTATAGTTTCCGGGGAGGCATATCGCTCGGCACATGGGTGTTGCAGGAAACTGTTGCGGCAATATCAATATTGATTCCTTGACGGTACTTCCGGCGGTATTTCGTACCCAGTCATGAACAGTATCGTCCTGCTCCACGCTCTGAAACCCTTTGCCGAAAGGAAGGTAAAGCCCGCCGAAAACCCTACAAGATGGCTGATGGCGTAGGCCTTTATCTGGTGGTCAACATTACCGGTACTGGGGGTTTGCAATGTTCACTGCCGCTGATTCTGCGATACCTTCATCAGATCCGTCTGTGAATGTCGCTATTGTCAACGAGTCAGTTGTATCAGGAAAGTGATAAACGGCATTCACACTGAATGGGCCGCACCCTGAGTGACCGATAGCTCGGCCAACACCGCGCATTTTTCCGACCATCAAACCTAGTCCATAGCCACATTCACTCCAGGGTCTGTTTTCAATCGCCCCACCCAGCCGGTGCATATCAAACATCGGTTCCAAAAATTTCAAGTCAATCAACCTGTTTGTGAAAATTGCTTGCAACGCAGTGGCTGCGTCCAGAGGTGACCCCACTACACAACCGTGGTAGACCCAGCGTGGGTTGTAACTGCGCCCCGACTCCCAATAAATCTGTGAGAAATCGGTGTCTCTCTCTGCAAGTTTTGCTGACTCCAGACAGAGTGGTCTGAAAATAAGGTTAGAAAGCAGTTCAGAGAGACTGACTTGGGCAATTCCTGTCAAGTGCTCCACCAGCAGTAGGTAGCCCACATTGGAATATGCCCATCCTTTACCCGGTTCGAAATCGAGAGTATCTACCTGCACATTTTCAAAGAGTTCTTCTCTACTCCACGGAGGATCGCCTTCGGCCACTGCATTGTGGTACTCAGGCAGCCGTCCATAGTCAGGAACGCCAGCGCGGTGCTGCATCAAATGACGCGTAGAGTAAGGCTTGTGCGGCAAACGATCATCTAAATCAAGTTTGCCCTGTTCAACCAATCGCATTGCAGCAACTGCTATGAGCGTTTTGGTAAAACTCCACCATGGAAAAATAGCCTCATGACAACCAGTAAGCCTGGTGGCACCACCGGAACGGATCTGAGCACTGTGTATTTGACCTGTCGTCATGCGATCATCCTACCAGTATCCAAACCACACGAAGGCAGCTTCGGACACAGCGAATGCGATCTAACATCTCACAATCCGGTAGTATTGTTAATACTGAGAAGTTGTTAATATATTAGCAAAATCAATAAATTAGAGTCATATTCATCAAAAAATCCCAGTCAGAGTAGGATTCGTTACAGGAAAAGGGGATGCGCCGGGGCCGGCCATCCGGGGGCCGGCCTTCCGGAAGAATCCGGTGGCTTCATGAATGAACCTAGGCACTGTAGACAATCATGCTCGCTAGAGCGCTATCCCACTCCTGTCTAATTTCATTGAATTATTGCTCTGAGACAGCTTACTGCCATCGTGCATAGGATTTTGGCCGTTATGGATAGCGGTTGTGGAGTCTATGCGTGTAGAGTGAAAACCACGATGCAGTACTAAGGTTATACGCGTGTATACAGTGAAAACCTTTACGCGGTACCGCGCATCTTTAGGCATTTTATTTAGAGCAAGGAGCGAACCTGTTGGCCCATCGGATACTTGAATCAACATGCGCTGCCGATAGCGTAACCGTGGTATTGCGAAAGTTAGGTGGCATAAGGTGCACACTCGGTATCACAGCGCTTGCCCTGCTCTGTATATTCAGTCCCGTTTATGCCAATGAAACAGCCGGAGACACTGACGCAGGTTCGCAGACAGGCGTTGATCCCGCTGATTTCAGCCGTTCGGATCTCAGCTTTTCTGAGCGCGACAATCTTGAAAACCAGTTGGCTGCACAGATCGTGGCTTTGTTCAAGCAACTCGACGCCGATTTTCCGCCAGAAGTACCGCTCCCCATAATCGAGATAGCCGGACTGGCCGACCCGGAAACAGCCTATAGGCAAACTTATCGGTTTGAAGACGCACTCTTGACTCGCGATATCAATGCACTGTTGCGCATGATGCGCTTGCTCCAGATCAGGCCACAATACGATCGGTTCGATAACATTATCCGTTTCACTAGTGAACTTGACACATCGCCGAGTGCACGCATACGCAGTGCAATTGAGACTGACGACCTCGCCAGTCTCAGCGATATTCTAGAAAACGATCAACTGGATCTGGAGCAGTATGTTCCAGGCATAGAAACATACACCCCGTTACTGCTTGCCGTTAAACAGGGTAACGTCGAGGCAACAAGGTTGCTGTTGGCGGCGGGGGCCAATCCCGATACCCGTGATCGTGGTCAGGTACTGTCTCCGCTATTCCAGGCGCTGATTGACAGCAACGGTGACATCATCCGATTACTCGCTGAAGCGAGGGCTGATTTACAGCAGATAGTAGGTGGTGATCTACGCATGTCACCTGTGGCATTATCGGTCGCGCAAGGTCAGTTGGAAGATACAGCACTACTTCTGAAATACGGTGCAGATCCGGATGTTCAGGACTACGCGGGCTGGACTGCGCTTATGGATGCTGTTTATCAACAGCAATACGACGCTATTGATCTACTCATTCCAGTGTCAGACCCCCGTATCGAATCAACTGATGACATCACAAGGCGTCACAGGAGCAAGAACCTGGACTTGCAATTTCTGCCTAGTGGCAATGCGCTTTTTCTGGCATTGCGCATGCGCTCTGCTCAAGCCCCAGCGATAGCAGATGCTTTACGTGATCGCGCCGCGACGCTGGATCCAGAAGCAGGTATTCAACAACTGGAATTGTCCGCGCAACACAGTAACAGCCGGCTGAACTGGTTTGCAGGAGACAAGCAACGGGCAATCGATGCGCATAGGGAAGCTCTCTCGGTTGTCGATGTATCATCGATAACCGAATTGACGAACGGTGATGTGATCACTCAAAGCATGATGATGCTCACCGAGCTACACGAGATGCTACTCATAAGCGGCCAGGAACTTACCGAGGCAGAGTATGCTGATGTTGCGCACATTACCGAGCTGGGAGGCTGGCATAAACCACTGCATGATATGTTGGATATCATGGCAGCGGGTCGCGAAACATATCCTGCGAAACAACTTTCTGCCTGGCAGTTGAGTTATGGCATTCCTCAGCGCACTAGCTGGAATTTCGAACGGTTGAACAACTGGGTTGAATCCATCAAAAACGAAGAGCAGCGGGACCGGTTGTTCGATGTGCTCGATTTTTTTGAAATGAGTGGCTGGCAACGATGAGCATCTTTCGACAGGGAGTCCAGTGTTTGCTTTCAACGCTGCTGGTGCTGGGAGCTGCTACAGCGCAGTCTGATATCGGCATGGTCAGCATTGATGGTGAGCCAGTACCCGCTGTTTTATTTGAAGGTTACGAACAGAATTACAAACACAGACTCTGCTCTCCCGCGTCCAACGACAGAGTTCGTGAGGACGTCGTCATGAGTGTGCTGTTGATAGAAGAAGGGCAACGGCAGGGGATAACGATCGAGGATGAAGATGACTACGGTGTGAAACGTGCTACCGAGCTGTTGGAAAGACTTCCCACTGATGCATCTATCGAGACACGCAAACGGTTTACGTGGGATCTTCAAAGGCAACTTGCTGATGCCTACCGGCGATCCCTTGTTGGTGAAATAAATGATGCAACAGTGCTGGAACGCTACCGTCAGGCAATTAAGCAAGATCATCCAAAACTCGTTAATCTTGCGCTACTGAGACGCACCACCTACGAATTGAAAGATGCCAGTGAGCGCGAGGCGATTCGACTAGCCATTGCCGAAGGAGCTACCATTTCCCAGCTTGAGCGGGAAGGTAGGCTCGGTACTTTCGATCTAAATCAGCGCGATGATTGGGCACCTGTGGTTGGTCCGGGCTATCTGCAACCGGAACAGGCAGCCAAACTGCAAACAGGAGATATCGTGTATCCCGAACGCTGGGACTCAGTGATCGTTTATATCCATGACAAAAAAATTCTGTCGCGAGTTCGACCGTATCATCCAATCGATGGTGACGACTGGTTTGCACGACGTGTCGCCCGCCATCTTGTGTATGAGAAGCGATTACTCGAACTTGAATCCTCCCTGCGTCAAGCTGCGAAAGTTGAAGAAGACGGGACAGTTGTGCACGCATCGCTCACGTACCCGGAATGTGCTGAGTAGAATGCCCAGTGACGCCTTGAATCAAGCAGTGAGGCTCCAGACTTCCATCTAGCGCATACCGGGTGGGTAGCGGTTTGAGTGATCTGAAGCCGTCTTTTGGCCATGGCGTCAGAGATCATCACCTATTAACAGTGGAACTTATCGCGGGGATACTTGTCCTCTATCGAGTCCAACCAACAATTTATCGTGCTCGAATGATGAAAACACTATTAGTCAGTTTCTTACTGGGTAGCACTCTCACGATGGCATCTTTCGCCAATGCAGCGACAGCAGTTTTCGCTGGCGGATGTTTCTGGTGTGTCGAGAAGGACTTTGAAGCATTGGAGGGCGTTACATCTGCAGTTTCTGGTTTCACTGGTGGGACAGCCGAAAATCCAACCTATAGTGGCGATCATACGGGGCACTATGAGGCAGTAGAAATCACCTACGATCCAACGATAGTCAGCTATGAGCAACTGCTGGATCATTTTTGGGTAAATCATGACCCGTTTGATGCCAGAGGACAATTTTGCGACAAGGGGCCGAGTTATCTGAGCGCGATTTTCACGGAGACACCTGAACAGCAAGCGTTGGCGAATCAATCGAGACAGCGTGTAATTGGTCAGTTTCCAGATCAGACTGTGATCACACCGATATTGCCACTGACCACTTTCTACCCGATTGAGGGAGACGAGATCCATCATCAGGATTTTTATAAGAAAAGCCCAATACGGTACAAGACCTACCGCTTTGCATGCGGACGAGATAGACGGTTAACAGAAATTTGGGGAGACGCCGCAACTATTTGAATTCTTTTTGGCTGTGCTGTTGTAACTAACGACTTACTGTATATTCAGAGTTTCGTGGGCTTACCTGTTCTTGATCTGCCAACCTCAGAGCCCTACGGAGCTGAAGTTGCTGCCAACAAAACACCCATTCCCGTCACCGCTATCCACACGCTGCGTTGCCAGCCAATGCGCTCTCCCAGCCACCACCAGGCGAACAGGGCAGTGGCTGCGGCGAATGCAGAAAAACCAATGGTCGCTGACACCCGGCCGCCATTGGCTGAACCAACAAGAAATGCTCCCAGTGCCGCCGTTTCCAGCATTGCCTGCAAAAAAACCAGATTTCTGATTCTGCCAGTAGGCCATTTCAGGTGAGTACTTTGACTCAACACATATAGAACCATCGCGATAGCGCCAATGAGTGCAAACAGGCGATTGAGGTAAAGCGCATCCAGTGCGCCCAGTTCGCTACTGGCTTCTTGTGCAAAAAACATTCTGACGGCCACAGCCGTTGCGGCGGCCAGGCCAAACAGAGCTGTACGCCTGAGCCACCTGGCATCGTAGTGTTGTTTGTCTGCATCAATGCTCGAAGGCTTCGCCAGCATGGCAACACCTGTGAAGACCAGCACGATGGCCACGATCTGCATCCAGGACCAGGGTTCACCCACAGCGATATTCAGCGCGACCAGTAGTACTGTGAATGTTGATGCCGCTGGTGAAGCCACTGCCACCGGCCCACGTGCCAGAGCGCGATAGAGAAAATACAGCGCAACCAGATTCAGTAAGCCAGAAAGTGCCGACGCACCCCATGCGGCTGGATGCCAGGCAGGCCAGTTCATCGTCACCATGAACCCTACCGTGAGTGTCAGTAGCGACAGTCCCATGATGCTCAGAAAGAGAATGCTGAGGGCGACCTTCTGGGCGGTGATCCGCGCAATGCAATCAGATGCACCAATCAGCACCGCGCCAGCTAAACCCCAGAGAATGCTACTCATTCGAATACGCAGTGAAGGTGATCGTTATGATGGCAATCAAGCAATATCCAGGCAGGTTTGGAGAAGCTAAGGCTCGATTCTAGTCTGACCTGTGAGCCCTGAGTGCGTGACATTATCTGATGTTGGCTTGCTGTTGGGGCAAACGTCGGAGTCTACCTTAGTACCGGACCAGTCGTAGATTGCTTAATACAGCGCGAATGGCAATACAGGCAATTCATATATCGGTACAATCTGGGCTGCTATGGCAATCGAATCCAGAGTTCTGAAGACTCCACCGGAGTACCTGTTGTATGGAATCCAATAATGTCGGTTTTACCCTGTTGCGATGTCTGGGCGCGATGGCGGTCTGGCTGTTGCTCGCGATGGTTGCAGGTGGTGTTTTTACGGTCATTTTCGGCATGGATGCGGGTGCATTGACCATCGCACCCTTCCTGGGCCTTTGCGGCCTGACTATACATCTCTGCCTCTGGACGATAGAGCGTGAGCCTCACTGGAAATCAGCGGGTCCCGTCTTTGGCTTGATCCTGTCTGTGATTCTATGGATCTCGCTCCACGCTGACGGCACAGAGCCGGTGGTGGTACTCACCATTTTTCTGGTCTTGAGCGCGGTAAGCTATCTGGTCTATCCAGTCGCACGTTATATTCTGAATGGTTTGGAACTCAAGTAATACAAGCCTGTATATAGGGGCATGCGCGTAAGAGATCAATCAGTGATTCAGTATCTTGGATAGAAAATCCCGTGCCCGGTCGCTTGAAGGATTACTGAAAAAGTCGTTGGTTGG
>ENA-ORXT01001457-ORXT01001457.1-marine-metagenome-genome-assembly--contig:-NODE-1457-length-31722-cov-34.149186_pt1 | contig 31722 bp, 28 predicted proteins | sample MGYA00237868_ERZ511482 | MGnify/ENA metagenome assembly ERZ511482 | reverse complement strand
TGTAGCATTAGCAATCAAAAAACATTTATAATGAATTATAGAATCTGGTACAGTACAGAAAGTTTTGCCGATTTTATTAAAGCAAATACGGAGTTAACAAACAAAACCTTCGTGAAGAAAAAAATGTATGAAAGCAATGCAAATAACGCACGTAATTTTTATACAATGCCTAATCACATTAAAAAAATATTATACTTAGATGCGCCTGACTTGATCTTCCGTTCAAACAAGTGAAAATAAAAATATATTATCGAAAGATTATAATCAAATTGCTTACAAAGAAATACCAAGATATTATATGCAAGTAAGATACGGCTCAACTTATTTAAAAGTAAAACACATAAAAATATGTTCATATTTTGTAGATGCTATTTTTGTTTCCTAACGGTTTTTTTATGGAGAGATGCCTAATACTTAAATAATGATTGAAATTTCCATAACACAAGACATTATTGATTATGCAAACGTTAAGTTAGATCATGTAAACACACGTGATAATTTAGGACTAAGTAAATTTGGCTCTGAAAGAAGCAGAATTTTAGTCGGTTATATTGGAGAAAGAATAATAATGAAGTATCTGGGCCTTAAAAATGACGAAGATAAATACCACTACGATTTAATATCTAGCAAAGGAAAAAAGCTTGAAGTTAAAACTATTACCTGTAAGTTTAAACCACTTACTCATTATTGGTGTACTGTTAATTCACATGATTTATCAGGAGTTTACAAACAAAACGCAGATTTTTATATTTTTCTTAGAATTTTAAATGATTATAGCAAAGGGTGGATACTTGGTTGGATTTCCTGTGAAGATTTTTTTAAAAAAGGAGAATTTGTTCCTAAGGGAAAAGATTTTGGCAAATTCCAGTTTGTAAAGGCGAACGCAACTATTTTATCCATAGACAAACTGAATCAATTTTAAAGAGTATGTTTTGAGAGAAGAAAAAGTAACAAAAAATATTTTGGACAGGCTTGAACTAAATGGATAAACCATAATCTGTTATGGCTTTCCGCAAAGTGGCACAGGAGTACTTCTTCAATTGAATAATAAAAATAATACTTTTCGCATACAAGATCGATGTTTGTATAGAAGCTATTGATTGCCCAAACTATTTTTTTGCAAGATAGCATTAGTACTGCTAATTACACTACAGCTGAAAATTTAGATTGTACAGGTAAAATAAAACAACAAGCAAATGTTACTTTGTCTGAATCAAACAGAGTTCAGTTAAAAGAAGAATTTTTGATACCTGTTTCGGCAACATTTCAAATAAACATTGAAGCTTGTAATTAAAAGATTTATTGCTCACCAAAATATTCGTTATTTTAAAAACTAATAAATATGGCACACTTTCAAAAACTCCCAATTTATTTATAAATACCAATTTATACTCGCTATGCCATTAATTTACTATATTTTTGCAAATATGGGAATTAATATTGTAGATTTTAGTTTCGAAAACTACCGATCATTTAAAGAAATGAATGCTTTAAATATGACGGCAGCTAAAATAAAATCTAAAAATACTGAAATTGATGAGACTAACGTTTTTGAAATAAATAAAGATAAACTACTAAAAACTAAAGTAATTTATGGTGCCAATGCAAGTGGCAAGAGTAATGCTATTAGTGCACTATCTGATTTTTTTATGATTGTCGCTGAAGATGCGGCTAACAGCCAAAAAAATTTTTTAAATATGTTAGAACCCTTTCACCTTGCCTCCGAAACTGAAAACAAACCTACTTTTTTTCAACTCATTTTTATTTTAGATGAGGTTAAATATCGATATGGTTTTGAAGCGGACAAAAAAAAGGTACACAGCGAATGGTTATACGCAACACCAAAAGAAAGAGAAGTTACTCTATTTATTAGAAATAATAATAGCTATACCAACATCAGCAAAAAGCATTTTAACGAGTTAAATAAAACCATTAAACTAATAGGCAATGAAAAAGAAATAGTGAATGAGCAAACCTTGCTACTTCCAACATTATCATCATTTGGCTTTACAAAGCTTTCAAAAAAAATTATTGATGGTTTTAAATCAATACATCTTCAATCTTTTAACAAACAATTTTCGCAAGCCGTAAAGATGCTTAATATAAACTATAAAGAAGCTGTAGATTTATTGGCTACGGCAATTGAAGAAGCTAAAGAAGGAAGTTCGGCAAACTTAAACGAAGTTTTATCACTTTTAAATTTTACTGACAGAGACATTAAAGATATAGAAATTCGCAAACTTGGGGGTGAAAATTTTATTAAAGTAATAAAAGATCAGTATAATAAAAAAGGTCAGCAAACGAATTCTGTTAGTATTGATTTTTTATATACAGCTTCCGAAGGAACACTTCGTTTTTTTACTTTATTTTCAAGCATTTTAGGCGCTTTGAAAACGGGCAGCGTATTACTGCTTGACGAAATTGACCGAAGCCTACATCCCCTTTTATCAAAAAAAATAATTGAACTATTTAATTCAAAACACAATAAAAACAATGCGCAACTTATTTTTACAACACACGACACCAATTTACTTTCGCATAATTTAATGCGTCGCGATCAAATAGATTTTGTAGAGAAAGATAAATTCGGTGCCAGTCATTTATATAGTTTGGTTAATTTTAAAGGCGTTAGAAATACAGACTCTTTTGAGAAAGACTACTTACAAGGCAAATATGGTGCAATTCCTTTTTTGGGCAATTTTGCAGAAACCTTCAATTTAGATTAGATGCCTAAGAAAACCAAAGCCCTAAAAAAGACAGATGAAAATGCCCCGTGGAACAGAAAGAAAAATGCTAAAAGAAAAAGTATAGAAACCAAACCATTAGCGAAAACATTCTTAATTGTTTGTGAAGGACAAACCGAGAAATTATACTTTCAATCTTTTCCGGTAGTTACTGCAACAGTTGAAGTTATTGATACCAAAGGAAAAACTAAAATTCAATTGGTTGAGTATGCCGAAAATAAAATTGAAACCTTTGGTAATATTTATGATGAAGTTTGGTGCGTTTTCGATATGGATGTTAAAAGAGGTGAGAAAGAGTTTGCTGATTTTGACAATGCAATTAACAAAGCGAATGCTTTAAAATACAAAGTGGCCTATTCTAACGATTGTTTCGAGTTGTGGTTTTATTTACATTTTGAATTTACAGAACAAGAGCATCTTAGATCATTCTATTACAAAGCATTAGGCAAGTTATGGAATATCAGCAGCGCAAAAGACATTAAGAAATTAGCCTTTTCAAAAACTATCTATCATCAACTTTTAAATGATGAAAGAGCCAATCAATCAAAAGCAATTAAAAGAGCCGAAAAACTATACCACGATAAAAGTGATTTGCTTTGTCATCAGCAAAACCCAGTTACCACGGTTTTTCAATTAGTTGAAATGCTAAATCAAAATTTAATGCCTTAACGACAACTATTCAGAAGTCAGAACATTTCATTATCAGACGTCAGACACAATTTAGGCGAAAAAGAGCGTTTTTTTCCTTACTAAACGAAATTTATATAAAGTCTAATAGCGAAGCGGTCTGACTTCTGACCTCTACTGAATAGTTATCCTTAACTAATAAACATCTATTTAAAAGAAGGATTACCCCAACCATTCCTCTAACTTTTCTAAACACAAATCCTCTTTCTCACGCATTTTTTGTTGTTCGGTTAAACTCTTATCTTTATAACCACAAAGGTGCAACACGCCATGTATAATTACACGGTGCAATTCTGTATGTAATAAGCAACCAATTGTTTTAGCATTATCCCGCACCCGATCTACACTTATAAAAATATCACTTTCAACTTCCTTTATGTTGTCCGAATTATCAAAGGTGATAATGTCAGTATAATAATCGTGGTTCAAATGTTGTTGGTTAAGTTCCAGTAAAAACTCATCCGAACAAAAAATATAAGTAAGTTGTGTTAGTTGTTTTTTTTCTGATTCAATAGTATGGTTAATCCATTTGCGCAAAATGGTTTTGTGTTTCAGTTTATAGTTAATCGGAGGTTCATTAATAAAATAAATTTGTTGTTGCATTATTTATTATCATTGCTGTAAAATTAAATTTTTTTTAGTACCCATCTTAATATAAGCTTTGTATTTAGCAAAATCAAACTAGTATATTCTTATCTTACAAAAACTATAATATCTTAATTAAATTTTTAACTTTGGTAGGCTTAAAATTTTTATGGTATGATGCGTTCTATAAAGCTAAAAATGCAACAACAAAAATAATACAACTAAAACGTTATGAAAACTATTTTTATAAGTGGCGCAACTGCTGGCATTGGTAAAGCTACTGCAAAATTATTTGTAGCTAAAGGCAATAGAGTAATTATTACTGGTAGAAGAATAGAAAAATTGAATGAGGTAGCAAATGCTTTAAACCAACAAAAACCAAACAGTTGCAAAGCACTTTGTTTTGATGTTAGAAATAGAGATGAAGTAAAAACAGCCATAAAACAATTGCCCCAAGAGTGGAAAACTATTGATGTATTAGTAAACAATGCAGGCTTAGCAGCAGGTAAAGAACCTTTGCAAAATGGCGATTTTAAAGATTGGGATGCAATGATAGATACCAACGTTAAAGGTTTGTTGTATGTTACCGAAATGGTTTTACCGCTTATGCCAAATGGCGGCCATGTAGTAAACGTAAGTTCAATTGCTGGTTTACAAAGTTATGGCGGTGGTAATGTATATTGTGCCAGTAAGTATGCGGTAGAAGGTTTAACCAATGGTATGCGTATTGATTTGTTGCCACGCAATATTAAGGTAACTTCAATATGTCCAGGTTTAGTAGTAACCGAATTTTCGATTGTGCGCTTCAAAGGCGACCAACAAAAAGCAGATGCCACTTACAAAGGTATTGATCCTTTAACTGCTAAAGATGTGGCCGAAAGTATTTATTGGGCCGTTGACAGACCAGATAATGTACACATTACCCAAATACTATTAATGGCCAAACAACAAGCAGATGCTTTACACGTCAACAGAAATTCTAATTAAAAATTTAAAAATAATATTTTATGTGGGAAGAAAAAGAAAATCGTTTACACCGTCAATTTGAGTTTAAAAATTTTTCAGAAGCTTTTGCCTTTATGATGCGGGTTGCTATGTTGGCCGAACAACAAGACCACCACCCTTATTGGACTAATGTTTGGAACAAAGTAGATGTTTATTTAAACACCCACGATGCTGGTAATATAGTTACTGATAAAGACAGAAAGTTGGCTGCCGCAATTGATAAGCTGCTTACATAATTTTAAGCAATTGTATTGATAAGCATTTAACTTTGAATGGATAATTATATTTGGCCGTATGACCAGAAGGAGTATGCCGTAATATAGTGTTAGCGACTGGTATTTTTTGTTTGCTTTTATACTTACCTTTGCTATAGTGGAAGATATAGAAGAAATAGTAAAATTGCAGAATTAAGACTAAAAGAAGCTAAGATTTTGTTTGAATCTGAATGCTATGATGGTAGTATTTATTTAGCAGGCTACTGTGTTGAATTGCCGCTTAAAGCTAAAATTGCCTAACTTTTAGATTTAGATAGCTTGTTTGTTAGTATAGGAAAAGAAAAAATTAAACCATTTAAGATTCACAAATTGACCGATTTGGCATTATATGGGGGCTTACTCAAGCAGATTTTGGAGGAGACAAACGAAACTTTTAAGGAATTTTGGTCGTTAATATATTCACAATGGTCTGAAGATCTTAGATATAAGAAATGCGGAAGTTGCAGTAAACAAAGAGCAGAAAATTTTATAAAAGCGATTGAGAACCCTACAAATGGAATAAAAGAATGGATAGAAGAAAAATTGGCAGTATAAAGGAGGGGCTTAAGCCTTTTATTAATAAATTGACAGAAGTCGGGAAGCCACTTTGCACTTCTTACATTACACCTGTTGTTGGTAATGACAATTCATCTCCTTTTACTTTAGAAGTTCAAGCTGATTGGATTGATAATATGGAATGTTTAGATGCTATATCATATCTATTTGATATTTTAAAAGAAGTTCAAACTTCAGAAGAAATTATGCAATCACTTTTTGCGATTCAAGTTATTGGAATGGATTCCGAGATAAAGTGTCGTCAAGTAAACTACGTTGTTTTGGAAAAACAGGGGTGTTTTGCCTAATCTACTTGTCGCTAATATCGCTATATCAATAACATAATATAATTCCAAATCAGTAATATAGGCATGAAGTCATTTGTTGCATCACTTTTAATTTTGTTAAGCACATATAATGGTTTATGCCAGGTAGATTTATTTCAGTTTACCCTAAATGGTGATGCTATAGCTATAGATGGTTTATGTTATCAACTTACCCAAAATGTTGGTTGGGAAGGCGGCTCTATTTGGAGTGCTAACCAAATTGATTTAAATCAATCTTTTAGTATTGAAGCCGATTTAAATTTTGGCTATAAAGATGTTAACGGAGCCGATGGCATTTTGTTTGCTTTACAACAACAATCTACCAACATTGGTTCTACTGGCGGTTATTTGGGTTTTGGCGGTATTGTACCTTCACTTGGTGTTGAGTTTGATACTTATAGAAATGGCAACTTTGCCGATCCTGCTGCTGATCATATTGCCATTATTAAAAACGGAAATTTATCTCATAATACAAGCAACACATTAGCTGGCCCAATTCAAGCAAGTAGTATAAGTAATAATATTGAAGATAAGGCAGTACACAGAGTTGAAATTGATTGGAATCACAACACACAAACCATTAGCGTATATTTTGATTGTGTGCTGCGGCTAAGCCATCAAATAGATTTAGTGAATGATGTTTTTGATGGAGAAAATAATATGTACTGGGGTTTTACAGCGTCTACAGGCTCATTATCAAACCCACAAGAGGTTTGCTTTTTAGTACCTCCAACGTTTAATTTTCAAAACCAATTACAACTATGTGTTGCAGATACGGTGCAATTACATAATTTAATGATTCCTATAAACTATACTTTTAGCTGGTCGCCTACCGACTATATGTTAAACCCAAACAGTTTTAATACCTCCGTAAATCCTCCTGTTACAACTAATTATACTTTAAGCTTAAAAAATGATTGTGATGAAACAACAACTTATAATTTTAATGTAGAAGTAAGCACTTGTGATTGCAATGGTTTGTTTAACGGCTTGGCTGAAATAGATTTATGTGGCGAATGCCTAATACCTACGAACCCAAACTTTAACCAAAGTTGTGCGGATTGTGCTGGTGTAACAAATGGTTTATCAGAACTTGATGATTGTGGTGAGTGTTTATTGCCAAGCAACCCAAACTTTAACCAAAGCTGTATGGATTGTGCTGGTATAACAAATGGTTTATCAGAACTTGATGATTGTGGTGAGTGTATAGTACCAAGCAACCCAAACTTTAACCAAAGCTGTGTAGATTGTGCTGGTGAATTGTTTGGAACATCAATTGTAGATACTTGCGGTATTTGTATTGAGCCAAATGATGCAGACTTTAACCAGTTGTGCATTAAAGATGTATTTGTTCCTACTGCATTTTCGCCAAATGGAGATGGTATAAATGATGTTTTTGAAGTTTATGTAAAAACAGCTATCAGTAGTTTTAATTTGCATATTTATAACCGCTGGGGTGAAAAAGTATTTTATACCAATAACATAACCGAAAGTTGGGATGGAGGCACAGAAGCGCAAAGCGTTTATGTTTATAATATGGTAATAGAATTTTTTGATAAAGGCAGCATCACCAAAAAAGGAAACCTTACTTTATTACGGTAAAGTACTATACCAATTATTATTAGTAATTTACTGTCTATTATATTAAGATCATATTAAACTATTTTTTATGAAAATGCTAACCGTTTGTCTATTTGCAATACTTCAACTTTTTTGTTTAGCGCAAGAAGAAAAAACTATAAAAGGCTTTTCAATTGGAGTTACACCATTAAATTTGTTAGAACCTGTTACCAACACTTTTGAACTTGTTGGAGAATATTTACTTAATGAAAAATATAGTGTAGAGTTAAAAATAGGTTTACCAGTTGGGCAATATTTTAACCCAATAGGTAAAAAGGCATATTGGAGTTATATGCATGAATCTGGCAATTGTTATGAGTTAAAACTTGGCGTTAAAAAATTTTTTATTTCTAAAAGTTTGCGGAAGAAACGAAACCAACTATACTTAAACTTAGAAATGAGTTATCTAAAAAATAACTTTACAAATACGAACGACTGGTACACAAAAGACAACAAATATTCTTTTTATGAGGAAGCAAAAGTAAAACGAAGTGCCGTTGGTTTGGGTTTTGCGTTGGGCAAAAAGTATAATTTTTCAAAAAGATTTGGTTTAGATGTTTCTACAGGTTTTGGCTTGCGCAATGTGAAACATGTTTATAAAACCCAAAATGAATATGAAAATGAGCCTTATTCCTCTAAAGATACACTACCTTTTGTACCGCAACCAGAAAACCTTAAATATGAGGGGAATAAAATAAAAGCATATCTCATTTACAGCATCCGGTTAATGTATAGATTAAGCAAAAATTAATTTAAAAGCGACCTATTGTTAGTATAATATTTATCAATATGGGTAGTGATTTGGCTTACCTAAATTACTAAGCTTTTACTGGAAAAGCTATTGTAAATACAGATCCTTCATTTACTACAGAAGTAACACTAATTTCTCCCATATGAAGGCTTACAATTTTTTTACACATAGCAAGGCCAATACCGTGTCCATTCCCAGTTCTTCTTTTTGCTTGTTTAAAAAGTAAAAAAATGTCATCTATTTTATTTGTAGGAATTCCAACTCCATTATCTTTAAATTGAATTTTATGATAACCATTTTTAGTAACTGTTGAAATTTTTATGTGAGGAGTAACTTTTGTAAACTTAACTGCATTAGCTATAAGGTTTTGAAAAAGAGAAGTGATTTGTTTTTCGTTACCATAAATAGTTGGTAGTTTAGCATATTCTATCTTGCTGTTTTTTTCTTTTATCAAAATATCGTTATTAAGCAATGCAGATTGTAAAACGTTATTTAAATTAACAAGGTCGTGCTTTTTATTTTCCTTTATACTTAAAGCAGAAAGTTCTAAAAACCCATTAACAATATTATCCATTGCTTCACAGCTTTTTATAATGAGTTTTAAATAGCCTTTTTCTTTTTCATTTAAGTTTGATTTGTTTAATATGGTAGAAAAAGATGCAATGTTTCGTAAAGGCTGCTTTAAATCGTGCGAAACTAAATAGGCGAAATTTTTAAACATTCGATTAGATTCTTCTAAGCTTAACTTATGGTTTTCAACCTCGTTATTTTTGTTAATTAAATCTTCTCTGTTTTTTAAAATTAAGCCAATCATTATATTAAATGAATTTGCCACATCATCTAGTTCATTGTTAGCCTTATACTCCATTCGGGCATTAAAATCTCCATCAATAACTCTGTTAATTTTGTTTTTAAGCTCAATAATAGGTCGTGTATTAGTGTATGCAAAATAGATGCCCAATATTAAAGCAGCCAATGAAATTCCAACTAACCAAAAAATGAGGTCTTTATAATTTTCTTTTTTATTTTCATTAAATATTTTGTCAAAAACAGCTAACGATTCTTTATAGGTTTTATCGTTTTCAATAGCATCTTTAGAAAAAAGCAAAAATTTATTATTATCAAAAACAGGAACGGTTACTGCTAAATGTTGGCCTAAATGGTTGTTTTTATTTTTAGTTCTCAACGAATCAAGGTATGGGTTTATCATTTCTTGCGCTTCATTTTTTGTCATTCCTTTTAAATCTGAATGTTCTATTATGCGCTCATCCTTTAGTAAAAATGAAAATTGATTATCGTGATTTACGGTAGTTAACTCTTCTCTAAAATTTTCAAGGCTAAAAATGATTAAGAGCTTTCCGGTGTAATACGGTTCGCATAGTAATACAAATGTTTTATCATTAATTTCAATAATTTCGTTGTCATAGTCAAGCTTATTATAAATCTTCTTTCTAATAAGTCTGTATCTTTTAAAGTCGACTCCTTTTTTTTCTATTCCTCCATAAACCACGTAAGGGTTTATGTCAGAATTGTCAACAATAAATATTTGGGTTAGTTGCTTGTTTTTGCCATAAATAAGTTCATATACCGCATTTCCAAATTCCCGCCCCTTATAGTCAATATTATTTAAATCATTAATCGTTTTTTTTAAGTTTGCCCATTTTATACTAAGAGCGGCTTCTGCAATTTTAATATCATTAATTTGGTTTCTAATAACTTGCTCACGTTGCTTTTCTTTGTTAAAGATCTTAAATTTATCTTTTGCTATTTCAATGTTGTTACTTGTAATAAAACTTATAAAATAGTAACAAGCAATAAGTGCAATACTAACTATTGCAAGCAAAGGAAAAAGGTATCTAACAAAAACGCTTTTCATATTAAAATATTTTAATTTACGAAGATGTTAACATTTTGGTTGCATTGTTATCTCGCTCAAAGTATACATACCAACCGATCTATCGAAAAGCAATTTAACAACAATACACATCATAATAACAAAAATTATTTTATAAAACTGCTTATTTTTAAAAGTTCTGCCAAACAAATTTTAGTACACAACAGCGAATAGCTTTATTTCTGTTACCTTAATTTAAAATTGATTTTGAAAAAGATTTACAGCAATATATCATTCAATAGCATTTAATCAATTAAAAATGGCAGAACCAATCACTATATCGCCAAAAAAAATTATACTTATTTAATTGTTGATTTTAAGTTTTAAAGAGAGTTTATATTTACTTTGTAAATCTATTATTATTTATTTTTGAATAAAATTACTACAATACGAAAAGAGTATACCTTAGGCCAGCTAAATAAAGCCGACTTAAAAGGTAATCCTTTTGTTCAGTTTGAAACTTGGTTAAACAATGCCTATGAAGCAGAAGTCAAAGAACCAAATGCAATGAGCATAGCAACAGTAAATAGTAATGGGCAGCCCAGTAATCGTATGGTTTTGTTAAGAGGCTTTAGCGAAAATGGTTTTATATTTTATACCAACTATTTAAGTAACAAAGGCAAGGCTTTGGCAAGCAACAACAAAGTGGCTATTTTATTTTTTTGGGATGCCCTGCAACGGCAAATTCGTATAGAAGGCAAATGCGAAAAAGTATCGGCAAAACAGTCAAGTGAATATTTTAATTCACGCCCATTTGAAAGCCGTGTTGCTTCAACGGTTTCGCCGCAAAGTGCATTTATTGAAAATAGACGTATTTTAGACGATAAATTTAAATCAGAACTTAAAAAAGCATTGCAAAAAAAAGAAATGGAACGACCCGAACATTGGGGCGGTTACATTGTAAAGCCCAACTTGTTCGAGTTTTGGCAAGGCCGAAAATCAAGATTGCACGATAGATTTGTATACACAAAAAAAGATAATAACAATTGGCTAATTAAACGCCTCGCCCCCTAATTTTAAATTTAAAAATTTTAGTATTATGAAAACAAATATTTTAATAATGATGGTAACTGCTGCCTTTTTATTGGCAGCTTGTGGCAGTTCAAAAAACACTTCTACTTTAGTAAATGATGATGCACTTTCGGTATTAAAACCAAAAGAAACAACGCCAACTCAACCACAAATAGAAACAGATGTGATGGAGGCGAAAAAACAAGCAAACGAAGAAATGGAAGAAATTACAAAACAAACAAGTGAAAAAATGGAAGTAGAAGAAATGGCAATGGAAGAAAAAGCAGAAGAAATGATGAAACAAAATACAGATGAAGTTGCGAGCGAAGCCTTAGAACTTTCTGCTTTAGAAACAGAAACCTTAGAAATTGATGAAGACAAAATAATTGATGAAGAGAAAGTAGTTGAAGAAGTAAAAGTAATACCACAAAAAAATACACAAAACAAAATGGATATGGTTGGCAAGTATAAATGGGTAAAACGTATTTGTTGTGGTAGAATGCGTGTTGTAACAACACCGCAAAATGGCGAAGAACTATTTATGGAAATAACAGATGATGGCCAACTAATGTATAGCGGAAATGCACAAAAAAAAGCCGAAAATACTACTTACGAAATGAAGGTAAATTCACTAACTTTTCCTGACAGACCAATGCTTAAAATTGAAGGCAAAGTGGATGCTATGGTAAGTTTTAATGGAGATACTTTGTTAATTGATCGTGGTTATATTGATTTAGATAAAAATTACTGGTTAAAAATTAAAGATTAAGTGCAACATACAAATTTTACAGCGCTCAGCCGAAACGAATGGCTAAAAGAAATTAAAACCACCGAATACGATTTGGTGGTTATTGGTGGTGGTATTACCGGTGCAGGTATTTTATTAGATGCCACCAGCCGCGGAATGAAATGTGCTTTATTTGAAAAGAATGATTTTGCTTGGGGCACCAGCAGTAGATCTACCAAACTTATACACGGCGGTTTACGTTATTTAAAACAGTTAGAGTTTGGCTTAGTACACGAAACCGGCACAGAACGAGCTGTAATTTACAACAACGCTCCACACGTAGTGCTGCCCGAAGATATGCTGTTGCCCATTTACAAAAATGGTTCATTAGGCGAATGGACAACCTCATTTGGTTTAAAAGTATACGATTTTTTAGCTGGAGTTGATCGCTCAGAACATCGTAAAATGATGAGCATAGCAGATGTAAAAGCAAAAGAACCCTTATTAAAAACCGACTTGTTAATAGGCGGCGGCATATACAAAGAATACCGCACCGATGATGCCCGCCTGGTAATTGAAACTTTAAAAAAGGCTAACCAATACAAAGCCAAAGCCTTAAACTACAGTAAAGTAAGTGGTTTTTTATATGATGAAAAAAATGAAATAAACGGCATTACCGTAACAGATGAACTGTTAAACCAAACTTATCAACTAAAAACGAAAGCCGTTATAAACGCTACAGGCCCTTGGGTAGATGAAGTGATTGCGCTAAGCAAAGAAAAATATACTGCTAAACTTCAGTTAACTAAAGGCGTGCATATTGTTGTACCTTATAAACGCCTGCCTTTAAAACAATCTGTTTATTTTGATGTGCCAGATGGTAGAATGATTTTTGCCATACCAAGAAGTAACATTACTTACATTGGCACTACCGATACTTTTTATAATGATTTGGTAGACGAGCCCACCACCACCGAAGCCGATAAAGCTTATTTATTAGAAGCAGCTAATAATATGTTTCCGAGTGCAAAGCTAACAGTTAGCGATATTGAAGCAGACTGGGCAGGCTTGCGCCCCTTAATTCACGAAGATGGGAAATCGCCCTCAGAACTTTCGAGAAAAGACGAAATATTTAATAGCCCCAATGGTTTAATTTCTATTGCCGGTGGCAAGCTTACCGGTTATCGTAAAATGGCAGAACGTGCCGTTAACGAAGCAGCAAAATATTTAGAACAAAAACACGAACTTAATTTTGATAGTAGTATTACTAAACAAATAAAATTAAGCGGTGGCGACTTTAAGCATCCAAAAGATATACATATTTTAAATTCTGAATTGCAACAAGCCTATCAAAACCGAATTGAAAATGCAAGGCTACATCAATTAGTTTTTCGCTACGGCTCTAACGCACCAAAAATTTTGGCAACAGCCGAAACCAACGGCTTAACTACCGAAAGCTTGTTACAAGCAGAAATTGAATATAGTGTTAAACAAGAAATGGCTATTTGCCCAAGCGATTTTTTTAACCGTAGAACAGGCATGTTCTATTTTGAAAAACCAGCTATTTTAAACATTTTTGATGAGGTTTTAAATCAACTAAAAGATCAATTTCCTAATAACAGTTTTTTTATAAAACAAGATGCCATTAATTTTAAAGATAGCTTGTAATACATTTTCTAACTTAATAAGTTTTAATATGGCTTTACCAACAACAGCTATAATAGGGTTTGTGTTTAACTACAACTCAAAATTACATACAGGCCAAAGTATAATTTGTAAACAAGTAAGCAGAAACAGTTAGATACTATTAGATATTTTGCTTCAATCTTTAACAATGCGACAAACTTAAATTAATACTCCTCCTAATAAGCTTATTATCAATTATTTAAGAATAAATACCTCTATTTTATTTTCTTTTAATGAAAACAATTATAAAAAAATGTTTCTATTTCTTAAAATTTTAAGAAATAATTTTGAACAAATTTTTAAACTATGGTTATATCAGTTTTTATTTTTTTAAAACTGAATAGTGTTGTGTTTCATTTAGTTGGAAAAATAAATTTGTCATATTTAATCGAAAATATTCATTTATATTTGACAAAATTTTTTTTTAACCAATCTTGCACAATTATATCTTTTACAAATTAATGATAAACTATATTTAAAAACAGAAAATATTTTTCATACCACTAATTAAAACAATAATAAAATGAAGTTCATTTCCACTTTTACAAGTGTTGTTATAGCTTTTTGCTTTAACTCATTAATAAACCAAAATGTTTTAAATGCCCAATCTATAGTAATTAATGAGTTTATGAGCAAAAACGAATCAGTAATTGATGATAGAGATGGTGATTTTTCTGACTGGATTGAATTGTATAATCAGTCAAATTCTCCAGTTAACCTGCAAGGTTATGGGCTTTCAGATGATGAAGATGACTTATATAAATGGATCATACCTAATATTGTTGTACCACCAAACAACTTTGTTTTAATTTTTGCTTCTGGTAAAGGTTACACATTTGGTCAATTGCACACCAATTTTTCACTTAAAACAAGCGGGGAGGATATTTTTTTAACTAGCTCAGATGGGCAATTAGAGGATTCAGTTGATGCCATTGAACTTGCTGCAGACCAGTCTTATGGTAGAAGTGAAGATGGTGGTTCTGATTGGGTATATTTTTCCACAGCAAGCCCTGGCACTTTTAATGATACTGGTATTGAATTTGTACAATTAAACGATAACGTAGTACTTAACGAAATTCAATCATATAACATTAGTACTATACAAGATGAAGATGGAGAATACAGCGATTGGATAGAGTTATACAACCCAAGCTCAACCACTATTAACTTAAACGGATATAGCCTAACCGACAATGAAGACGAACCAGATAAATGGATTTTTCCAAATGTAAGCATTGGTGCAGGTGATTTTTTGTTGGTTTTTGCTTCTGATAAAGATTTAACAAGCGGTGAGTTGCATACAAACTTCGGTATAAAATCTAACGGAGAAGATATTTTTCTATATGATGATGACGGAGATCTTGTTGATTTTGTAGAAGAACAGCAGTTAACTATTGACCAAACTTATGCCAGGGTTACAGATGGAACCGGAGAATGGGAAGAATTTTCTTGCGGCTCACCTGGCGAAAGCAATGACAATGGAAACATAAAACTGAAATTAGATTTTTCGCATAATCAAGGCCAATATGCCGCTGCGTTTGATTTAGATATATATTTAGAAGAGGGCCAAAATGAAGATGGTACTAGTATTTATTACACTATTGATGGCTCAGAACCAACCCTAAATGATTACTTATATAACCAAAGCATTAATATAGCTTCAAGGGAAGGAGAAGAAAACTATTACAGTAGCTCGCTATTTCCAACAACTGAAGAACCTTACGACCCTGATGGCGAAGTTTTTAAAATTAATGTTGTTAGAGCCAGAATTTTTAAAGATGGAAAACCCTCCAGTAAAATATACACTAAATCATACATGATCCATCCAGATTTTAACCGTTATACACTTCCAATGGTTTCAATTGTTACCGACCCGGATAATCTGTTTGATGAAGACATAGGTATTTATGTTTTAGGAGCAAATTACGACTCTGATTCAGGAACAACTGCAAACTTTTTTCAATCTGGCAGAGATTGGGAACGCGCTGCTCATTTCGAATTTTTCTTTGAAGATGAGGAAATTGCACAAGATGGCGGTTTACGCATTCATGGAGGTGGAAGCCGTAGAGATGCTCAAAAATCTCTCCGTTTATATGCACGATCAGAGTACGACAACGACAATACATTCGAATATCCTTTTTTTGCAGATAAACCGATAGATGAATTTAAACGATTGATTTTAAGAGGCCAAGTTTCATCCAACTTTTCACATTTTACTGATGAGGTGGTTAGCAATATGTGTAGAGATATAAATATTGCCAGAATGGCAACCAGACCAGTAGTAGCATTTATAAATGGTGAATATTGGGGAGTTTATCATATTAGAGAGCGTATAGATGAATATTATTTAGAAAGTAATTATGGTGTAGATAAAGATGATGTAACGCTCCTTCAAGGTCGAAATGCCACCGTTATTGAAGGTGATTCAGATGAATACGATGCACTAATAGAATATTTAAGAGAAAACGATGCGGCTGATAATGAAGTGTATAGCTATGTGACAGAAAAAGTTGATGTAGAGCAATATGCAACCTATTTAATAACAGAATTTTGGGTAGCTAATTATGACTGGCCAGGCAACAATATCAGATACTGGAAGGGTCCAAATGAAGATGACAAATGGCGGTGGATTATGTACGACCTTGATTTTGGATTTCGTTATTACGACCGCCCATCAATACTTAACTATATTAATAATTTAACAGATAATGCTGGTCTAGTGCAAACGGAGTTTGGCAAGCACCTTTTTAGAAACGATACATTCGTTGATATGTTTATTGAGCTATTCGAATATCATTTAAAAAATACGTTTAGTCCAGAAGTTGTTGCTTGCGAAGTAATTACTTATGCTAATATGATGGCATCCGAAATGGAAGATTACCTGAACCGATTTACCTCTGTATTGCCAGTTTCTTATTGGGAAGACAGGGTTGTTGATATGTATGAAAGTTATGGTGCATTACGGCCTTGTTATATTCAAGATCAAATATTTGAACAATTTGGTGTAATGATAGATATTGATGACTGTTCAAACTTCACTCCAGATGATACGCCTTGTATTTTTGAAGATCAAAATGTAAACTGTAGTGATTTATCAGTTAATTTTACTGGCTTGCCAGCAGCAATGCCAATTGGAAATTCTGTAAGTTTAACTGGTGAGCCAAACGGAGGCACTTTTAGTGGTCCCGGAGTTGTTTTAAATTCTTTTAATAGTAGCGTTTTATCACCTGGTATGCATACAATAACTTACACTTACGATTTTGACAACGGTTGTTCTGTAACAAAAAATCGAAGCGCATTTCTATATTCTATTGATTTTAGTTTTGTAAACTATAATATGGGAACGGTAGCTCCTAAAGAAATTTACAGTATTGATATAAAAGGAGAAGCTTTTAAAGATGAAGTTTACACTTTTGAAATTTTTGACCTTAGTGGCAAACAAGTTGGCCAAATGCAAAGGCATTTTAACAAAGGTTCTTTTAATGAAAAAATAAGGCTTGAAGCTCCTTTAACCAAAGGTGTGTTTTTTGTAAATGTAGCTACTAATGAGCATAGCTACAGCAAAAAATTTATTAGGTAATTTAGGTTTCCTTTTTAGCAATTGCTGTGTTCAAGTAACAAGTATTACACTCGTTGCTTGAACGCAGTATTTTTAAAAGATTTTGGTGTAAAAAGTGAAAATATAGTCTTCAAATTTTAAACATAGCCAAATTCGATTGAAATTTAAAAGTTGCAAAAAGGCAATGAGCAATAAGTATTTTAAAGGGCTTTTTAATAATGCATTATAAACTTATATATTTATAAAATTTTTTTTATTTTGGCAGCAGTAGCCTTAGTTCAATTTTACCCACAAATGAAATAAATGAACTTTGTCGCTTTTTCTATGAGCAATGGATTCTAAGATACTATATTCAGAATTCGTTTCTATATCAGACAAGATTTCACCTTTTTTCCAAACCTTATTAACTTTAGCTAAATCTTCAATCCAAATATTTATTTCTCTTATCCAATATGTTGAATCCTCTTTTTCAATAAACCCAAGCAGACCACATTTATTTAAACCTTTACCATGCATCTCTATTTTATAACGCTCAATACCACCATTATTTTTATTACCAATAATATACTCTTTTTCTCTTGACTTTTCAGGGGCTGGTAAGCGTTTACTTTCTACCGAAAAAATTGATTGCGCCGAAACGTTTTGTTCATTTGTGTAAAAGAAAAAATCTGAAAATCCTTTACTTAAATTATAGGCATCTTTATATTCACATTCAACATTAAAAGGATAGTCTTTTTCTCTAATCAAAATTTGAGCCTGCTTTGTATAAAACTGAGTTAATTCGTTTTCATTTAGGTTTTTCTTTTTATGAAAATCAGAATTTAGATAGAATTTGAAATTAGCGATTGTGTCAACCATTAATTTGTTAATGGTTAAGACAAGCTTAGCATTGGATATACTTAATTGATGATTGTTGTTATTAAGTAAATTTTGCTCTGCAATCATTTCACTATTAAATGTCTGCAAAACATTTATCAGCATCGCGATAAGCCGTTAAAGAAATCCAATATCTATATTGGTTTGGTTTAACAAAAACAATAGTATCTTTTTGTGGATATAATTTGATTATTCTGTTTACTGATAAATGAGAAGAAATGTGATTGTTTGTAAGTCCCTCAATTTTCAGTTTGGATAAATCTTTAACAAATTTAGGCTTTGTATTTTTGCTGTCATACTTGAATACAGTTGCAATTAATGAATTTTTAAGTTGAACAACATCACTTAGTCTAAACTTGCGGTCATTATCTTTGTAGATGACGTTTAAGGCTCTGGAAAATTCAACTCCGTAACTTGATATAACTGATACTAATTTATTTTGTGAAATTTTCTGCACGGTTTTGGATTTTTCGCCGTGCCTAAGAAAATCCTGCATATAGCTATTTACGTCTTTTATTATATTTTTATCAAAAAGTGACACGGGAAAATCGGTAAAAGGTAAAGACATCAAATCCTTTTTTAGTATAACAGTATTAAGATTTACAAATACTTGACCACTACAAGAAAAAATAAGGAATCTGTATAAATCATTATTGTTATCGAAATTTTTTTTTATTTGATTGAGAGTTGCCAATGAGCTTGAAATCCCAACAATTTTATGTTGGTAAGAGAAATCAAATTTATTAATGTGAATTGGAATTCTTTTCTTCCCTATATTTTCTTTAATTAAAATGTTCGGTGCCCTAAAGACTAACCCGTTCGGTATCTTTTCGAATTTTTGATTTTTTGGAATTTCGTTTAATGAGTCTAAAACAATTTCTTCTTCATTTATTGCTTTTGTTGGAAGTGTTTTTATGGTGTAAATAAATTCGGGGTGTAAGTGTCCTTTAGAGCCAACTTTAAAACCTTCTCCAAAAACGCAATTTTGCTCTATTAGAAATTCTTCAAACGTTTTACAATCACTAGCTTTTTCGACAAGATTTTTAATTCTTCCACCACCAAGCAAATTATTTTTCCAAATAAATTCATTGTTGATAGCTGTTTGTCTGGTTACAAAGTGTAAATCGTAATCGTCTATCTCAAAAAGAATTCTTTCTATAGTGGCTTTTGTCCTTCTAAATGTTAAATGTAAAATGTTTTTACTGAAATCCGGCCTTTGATTTTTAATGAAAATTGCTGCTGAAGCTACATCAGCACCATTATCCCAAAGCGATTTATTTCTGGCTAATGCAGTAGAATCAAAAATCTGAACTGCATTATAATTTGAAAATATGACTCTCTTGTAATCATAAGAAGAACTGTTGTAAAGCAAGCTAGATGACTTAATAATCAAACAGACCAGCCCATCTTCTTTTAAATAATTGAATGATTGTGAAAGAAATTTTAAAGCAATTTGACCTTGGGGGATTTTTATTTTCTCATGTTTAAGTTCCCAATGTTTTGAATAATTATTTAGACCTCCAACTTTAAAAGGCGGGTTACCAATAACCAAATCAAATTTTTTGTTTTCAATGGATTTACACTCGAAAAAATCTGAATAAATCAAATTTTCTTCTGTTAAGTCATCAAACTTTAATTCGTTGAGAATTTTTACAGGTTTTAACTCATTGCATAATGCCAAACTTAAACTAAAAGATGCCAATCTTACGGCTTGTTCTTCTTTGTCCACTCCATAAATATTTTTTAATATTGACTTTAATACATCAATATCAGGTGCAGCCATTTTATTTTTAAGTCTCCAAATCTGAACCAATCGTTTAAATGCAACAACTAAGAATATTCCCGAACCGCAAGCCATGTCTAAAATAGAAAAGTTCTCAGGATCAATTTCATTGTATTTTTTAAGTGGTAAACATTCATCAACCAACAATTTGACTAAGTGAGAAGGTGTATAATACAATCCTTTTTCTTGTTTATCTTCTCCCAGAAACTCTTCATATAAACGGCTAATCAATTCAACGGGAATAAACCTAAACTCAAAATATCTCCAATCTGAAAAATCAATTTCCATTTGATGTGACATTAAGTCTTTTTTATCAGTATCTAAAAGTTTCGCAAGTATAGATAAGTCAAGTAGCTTTAGCTGTTGCTGTTCTTCTATTTCCCACTTAAAAACATTGCCATTAAATCCAGTTTCTGGATGATTCAAGTCATTTAGCAACTGAACAAATTTCCCCTTTTGTTCTAAAACATCATTAAATGTAGAGGCATCATTATATTTCTTGAAGTACTTTTCCGACAGTAATTTGTTGCCTTTGCTATCAATTCTTTCCTCTAAGTATTTAATAAGAATGGCTTGAACAATAATTTTATTAATGATGCCAATAGAAGCATCTTGTAGTTCTTTTTTTAGAGATTGACTTACATTATGAATATTCTTTATTAGTGTATCATAGGCAGAGTTCTGAAACTTAAATTTATTTTTCAGTTCCTCTTGTTCCCAAAAAATACCGCTTTTAATTTTTATGGCAAATTGCTCATTATATAAATGGTGCACTTTGCCAACTAATTTCAATTCTTTTATTAAGTATTCTGGTTTGTAATCTTTTTTAATGTGTTTGGTACAATCTATAATTTTTATTTCAGTATTATAAAAAACACAAGCCAAAGGGGCTTCTCCACTAGTCCAAATTTTTTTTTGAATTTCTGCTATTTCATTTTCATTTTCTTCATCAAAATTCCTATCAGTAAAATCATATAAATATACTTGAGCCTTGTAGCTTCCATTAAGTTGTCTACGCATATAAACAGCAGAGGCATTAAAGTCATCATTCGCCTTTTCTATATGAAATTGAATCTGTGAGTTCGTAGGTGGGTTTGTGCTGTTTGTTAGAAATAGGCTATCGTCTTCCATAGCAAAGCCAAGTTTTGCCATAACTAACTGAAAACTCTTATTACTAGCCTTGTTCATTTTAATTTTACCTTACAAAGTTAATTAAATCGTTGACTTTTTGAAGATGGTTTTTGTAACTTGAATTACATTGCCAATAGTTTGTTTTTTTAAGCACTTGACTTTAGTAAAAAATGAAATGTCAATTTTCGTTTATTGTACTTGTTAAATTTCACTCAGTTAAATCCCTATGTATTATCAACGCTTGTACAAAATCCTCAAAACCTAAGCGTTTGCCTTACCTCGTTATTGTTAAACAACATACTTGCTTTTTCATCTTTATAAAAAAAATGTACTAGGTGTTCTTGCCGTGGAAAATACTTGTATAACAAGGTATTGCTAAGGTTTAGTTGTTTCCATTTGCGTTTACTTTTAATAGGTGTAAACTTTAAAACTGTAATTGCATAATCTACCTCTTTGCGCTCTAAACTTAAAGGTGATAATTCTTTTTTATTTATGTTTAGTTTAAAATGATTATTAATATAAACCGATAATAAGCTGTCGCACTTGTTTATTTCGTTGGGTTCGCCAAGGTGCACATCTGTATTAAAATGTTCATTAAGTACGTATTCTAAATGCTCGGTTTCAAACTGCATTTGAATTTCGGTAAGTTGTGTTGCTTTGTTGTACAGTACTGTACTTAGGCTAGTGTGGTAATCGTGTGTTGGCGACAATAAAATTAAAGCTCCAACTATTATAGTAGATAGTAAATTAAACATCTTATAAAAAAAATAAATTAAAATAAATATTAATTGAGCAAATCGCCTCTTAGCTTACGGTAGTGCTTACGTGCTTCAACTGTGTATAAGCTGCCGGTATAATCTAAAATTACCTTTTGAAATTGCTCCATCGCCTTTTCTTTATCTTCTAAATAGTAATAATAAATTTCACCTAGTTTAAAGGTAGCATCATCGGCCAAAATTTCTTCTGGAAAATCGGTTAATATTTTTTCAAGATAATCCACAGCATTATCGTAATTGCGTTGCTTTAAAGCAATGTTAGCGCGTTGCATTAAAATATCATCGGTTAAAGCGTGGCCTGGGTATATGCGGTTTATCGAATCTAAAGTTGCTAAGGCCGTTTCGTTTTTATTTTGCAAAAACAACAAATCGGCACGTGCATACATTTCCATTGTTGTGGTAGTGGTATCTAAACCCAAATGGTCGGTTACAAATACAGAAAGATCTAAAGCATTATTAGCTACCAACTCAGAAGTTGCTGCTTTTAAAACGCCAAGCTGTGTTTGCGCCCATTGAAAATCGCCTATATAATAACTTAACTTTGCGTTTTTGTATCTGGCCTCTTCGCCCATAATGTCATCTTTCATGGCTTTGTCTACTTGTCCATAAATTAAAACTGCTTCCCAAATTTCATTTTGCATTAAATAATAATCACCTAATAGTAACTTGGCTTTCGATTTTACACTTGGCCTTACACTTGGCATTTCAATTACTTCATTTAAAGTAGCCGTTCCCGCTTCAATATTATATAAGTATTTGGCTTGTAGTTCGGCGTGGTCAATCATGGTTTCGGCACTTGCCGCATTTTTGCCAAACTCATTTAAAAAAGTAAGGTAAGTACTATCTAAAGTGGCAATATCATTTTCTGAATAAGTTGGGTAGGCTAATATTTGTAATTTTGATGCTCGTAATAATTCAGATTTCGATTGTAAATAATAAGTACCCGGACCTTTATCAACTACATAATCGAAAGCTAATTTAGCAGCATCATATTGTTCTTCAATTATAGCAGATTTACCAAGATTAAAAACCCGATAACCATCTTCACTAAAACGTTTGTCTAAAGCTTTTACTTGTATAATAGCATTTTCAAAATCTTTCTTTTGGGTAAACAACCAAATTAACAACTCTGGGTACAACAATTCATCCGGATAACTTTGTATACGCTTGTAGAGTTGTTTTTGCAACACATCGTATTGCTCTTCGGTTTTTAAATATCGTTGAAAATAATTTTTTACCGTTTGTATACCTTTAGGATTGTATTGGCTGTATTCTAAATAATACTCTACCGTTTTGTCAAAATCGCCTTTTCGGTTGTAGGTAGTTGCCATTTCGTACAAATATATATCAGGCCGGTTGCTTTTGTCTCGCGCCATTTGGTAAGTGGCTAAAGCATAATCGTACTCTTCAATTTTATTAAAAGCATTAGCTACGTTTCGGGCAGCCATAAAATCTTCATTAATGCGTTCAATAGCTTTTTCAAATTCAAGTTTTGCCAAATCGTCTTCATCACGTTGTTTGTAAATGTTACCCAAATCTACATAATAAGCAGGTTTATTGGGGTTGGCGGCAATCTGGTTTTCAATTAATTGTTTTGCGGTATCTAACTCTTTAATAGCCAATAGCGTGCCTAAATATTGCTGATAGTAATAACTATTGCTTCGGTTATTATCATACAATTTTTCGAAAACCGCCAAGGCTTTTTCGTACTCTCCACTACGGTAATATTGCTGAGCCAGCTTTAACTCTTGCTGGTCGGCCATAGGCTTAATAGTAATTTTTTGCGCATCAATACCTATTGATACCAAAACGGTAAATAATAATAAACAAAAAGCTTTTAATTTCATACTTAGGCTATAACGCCACAAATATACAGCTATTGTTAATCAAACAAAGGTATTAATATAGTACAATGTAGCTTAGTGCTTTATAGCCTGACTAATAAATAAAATGAACCTTAGTAAACCTAAAGAGAGTAAAATAGCAAATAGTGATACTAATAATAAGGTAGTCATATAACTCAAATTTTAAATTAAAAAAAAAGAGTACAATTGTGTCATATTGTAAATTTGAACCTATAACGGATTGTTTCCATTACATATTATACTAAGCAAATATTATACCAGTAATTTATTGTTTTTAAATCTTATGCAAAATAATCTTTGCCAATGTAAAACCTTATAATCAAAATGAAGTAGGCATTAAAGGACAAAACTTACCAATTGGTATAAGCTTTCGAAAAGCATTTTTAAACATATTACCGTAGATTAAACTAAGTAATTAATAGCTTACAAACAGAGGATATAATGGATCAAGTTTAACTTCCTCTTGTTGGCTTAGTTAAAAAATTTTTCTTGTAGGATTTGCATTTGGTTCTCTTTCCGCAAAAAACCAACTTTTATCATCAGTTAAATCTACTAAAATAACAGGAACCTTATAATAATAACACCACTTTGCAGAATTAGTATAATACTGGCTTCATTGTTGATCTCCGAAAAACGGGGCAGGCTGTTCCGGCTCAACGAAGCCTTAGCTGTTAACAGTTTTTCTTCTCACATCAATCTGATGATTGATGTAAAGCGATTCTATTTCCTTCACTATCTTTAAATTCCGCAACAAAACCTAAATCTCCGTTTGATGTTTTTGGATACAAAATTTGCCCTCCACTTTCTATTGCCATTTTTAAGGTCTTGTCAATATTTTCTGTTTTGAAGTAAATAAGAACTCCATCATTTGTTGGTTTATAGATCTCACCTTTTGCTAATGCGCCCGAAATGCCTAAGTTTTCACCAATAAACGGGAATAAGGCCACTTCGTTATGATCAATTACTTCTTTTTCAAAGTCAAAATTAAATATTGCTTTGTAAAACTTAATGGCTCTATCAATGTTGTTAACTGGAATTTCAAAGTAAACAACAGGGTTGTATTTCTTTTTCATACAATTGTTTTCTGTTTGTTAATTGGTTTTTTTTGAATTATTTACATAAGAAATGTTTGAATAAAAGCACCAACAATAAAGGTTGTTACTATGTTGTTTATTCTTTTTATTCTATAGTTTGATGCTGTTTTTAAAATAACGATTAACGGAAGTCTGTGCATTTTCCAAACCCTGCCAATCAAATATAATAATTTTTAACGTAAGATCCTCTACGGGTCGTCATAGCAGCCGAAATTTTGTTTCGTCTAACCATTTTGGTGAGCCAACACAGCAGTAAAACCTTAAAAAACGGCTCAAAATGAGCTTTTAGCTTGCTCATTAAGCCATAGAAGCTAAGTATGGACACACTTCGCCTAATGTTGTAAGCGGTAAATACTATAGAGACTTCGGCTAACACTTTTTCTTTACCTTTTAGCAGCAGGTAATCAAAATGCCATTGACGTTTTATAGTGCCAAACTGGTGTTCTATTATTTGTTGGCGGGTACGATAATAATCTTTGTTGGTATTTACCTTGTTGTTGTTCCAATCTATCTCATCTTGAAATTCGCTTCTTTCTATTACCCTACCTCTTTTGTTTTCGGTACACTTTTCTTTAATGGGGCAGGTGGCACAAGCTTTGGTTTTATATTGTTTCATTTAGTAAACGGTTCTGTTTTTTTTATTGGTTTTGCTGTACCATTTATCGCTGCTGTTTAAGGTTTCGCCTTGTGGACAAGTGTAGATATCTGCCTTAGTATCGTAAGTAAATTCGCTGATGCTAAACTTGCCTTTGCGGTTTTTTTTGCTGGTGCTTTTGGGAGATACATAAGTAGTAATGCCATCTGCTTTGCAGGCTTGTATTTGTTTGCCGGCGTGGTAACCGGTATCGGCAATTGCATCAAATTCTGTGATTTCTAAATTGTCTTGTACCTTTTTGGTCATTGTGTTTAATGCCTTGGTTTCGTTTACATCGCCGATATCAATAGCTACCATTAATTTATGTTTGACACAACTCGATGCTTGTATAATTTACGACAAGAGCGTACTCCGCTTTGATAACCGAACAAGTAAAGCTTTAGTAGGTCGGGAGGGTTGAAGGGTAGTTTGGTTTGTTTTTTAATTCTGTCTTCTGGTCTGGTTTCATAGTATTTAAAGTTGAATTTACTTAGGTCAAGCGCATCCACAAAGGCATCAATAATTCTGGCAAAGCTATGTTGATGAACCATTTGCTCAAGGGATAGCAGTTGTATTTGCTGGCGGTCTGTTCCTTTAATGTACTCCATTGTCATACAGAAATTACTTAGGCATGAAGATAAAAAAAATATGATAAACGCCTAAGTGAATTATAGAATTATATGTTTTTGGAGTGGAAAAGATTTTGCACAGTCTGACGATTTGGCTAAATGCAGTAGCGGCGTTTAGCCGCTATTGACATTTTAGCCTTTATTGGTCGCAGTATTTTCATCTTTCTGATTTTCTAAATCATCTTTTAGTCCATCAGGCAACCCTTGTACATCACTTAGAGAAAAACCGATTTTCTCAGAATTTTCATTCGGTATGACACTTATTTTAGAATTTGTTTCTAATACAATTGCATAGATTTGTTTTACTGACTTTAAGCCACTTTGCCTAATTGCTGCATAAACTTCCGGTTTTAATATCCTTTCCTTCTTCATATTTTCTTCTAAAAACTCTCCTTCAAAAAGTAATAATTGAGGGGTCGATTTTACTACTTCCCTAAATGATTCAGATTGGTACATGAATTTTGTAATAATGAATTGTAGTATCATTAAAATAAAAATACCTATCGCTCCTTCTGTAACAGAAATATCTTTCAGTATAATCGTAGAGGCGACTATTGAACCTACTGAAACCGTTACAATCCAGTCGAAGTTATTAAGTTCTGATGTGGAACGCTTGCCCAAAATACGGATATAAACAATAATTAAAACATATACTATTACCGCTGAACTAACAATCCGTATAATATCATCAACACTACATTCAAAAATTTTTTCCATTTGTCTATTTAATTTTTATTTAACCAATCAATATGATTTTTTGCTGCTTGTTTTGCCCATTGTCGAGGACGTGAGCCAAAACATTCTAAAATAGCATCTACGCCAATAATAGTACCTTTTGCCAATCTTCCAAGCAGCGCTATAGGTATCTTTTTATTTTTATTTTGTGAAATCAAGTAACCACATTCATCTGTTTCCACACCTAAATTATTATGAACAACCTTTATCAAATCATTAACGAGCATATTTTTAACGATAGATGACGTAACGGATTTAATTTGGGGAGCATCCAAAACCGAATCAATCATAATAGTTGCAATGATTGATTTACTATCAAGATGGAATCGCCAACCCTCTTTAGTTAATTCAAGAATAGGGTCATTGACAAAATCTAAATTTAAAACACCTGCTTCTATCAAAGCTAATAATTGTTGGATGCTTTCTACAGGAGGTCCGTAAGAGTATCTTTTTGTCGATTCGTCTAAGGCAATTATTTTGGCAAAAACGCTGTCTGAACAATTATTAAATGATAACTCTTTGTAAATAGAAGGTTGACAATGTCGCCAAACCTGACCGATACAATAGTTTAAACTTATTGCTCCTTGTCCAATAGCCATCTCTACAAATTCTTCCATACTTTTTCTTGCAGGCTGTTGGCTCGGAGTAAAAACTGGATGCTCATAACTTTGATCTTCCAACCATCGGATGATTAAATCTTCAATCGCTGATTTTGATGTATTTAAAGGATTAATAGCATTAGGTAGTTTTGAATAGATAGCTGTGGCAATTGGCGCAAAAGCTGCAATCAGAAAATGTGGATTTTTAGCTTTTTCCTGAATTTGTTTATCTCTAATTTGTTGCTCAAAGTTTAATATAGCTTCTTCAGGTGGTTCAAACCACTTATCTACTCTGGCATTTAAAGGCTTGGGAGCGGGGGGTAATCCATCGAGTGAAAACGGAATGAGCATATTTATAGTTTCCTCTTCCATTCGAAAAGAACAAGATTGTGTTTGCTTATCTTCAATAACAAATCTGCCAAATTTTTCAGCTATTGCCCTTACTACATCTATCATCGCCAGTCCAAAACCTCGAATTCCGATAACGCTTTTATTACTTAAATTTTCATGGTACAAATAATCAGCGACTGGATAAGGTGCTTTGAAAAGGTTTATGTTTGTTTTGCCATCAACAAATTCACTCCAATTCTTTATCTGTTGAGATAGTTCTGTAAATTGATGTCCAATGGTCAACAGTATTTCATCGAACTCCACATAAGTATTGCTAATGGTAGTTATTTGAATTTTATTATTATTTAGCCAAATTACCTCTTTTACTCGTTCATTATACAGAGAAACGATATTTGAGTCAATTAATGGTTGGGCGAGCGATTGAAATCTTTGAGATAAGTATTTTCCTATATAGGCACGAGGAGGATAAGTATCTATCTTATCAATAGGAAGTGTATTAAAATCTTTTTCAATCCATTCGTGATAGGAAGGGAATGATGAGATTCTTAAAGTACTCGTTTCAATCGCTTCCCGTCTGTTCAATTCTAATATCCGCTCCGTGATATTTATCCAATTCGATGAGTTTTGCTGTAAATTATAGACTTGTCCATTCCCAAAGTTTCCTGTCGATTCGAAGAGTGACAGATGAATATTAGAAAGGCTCTTTTGCTTCGTTAATTCAAGAATTAATCTTTCAGATGCATACCCACCTCTTGGCCCGATACCAATAATTCCAACTTTTCTTATATCTGTCATTTTTTTATTTTATTGCGACCAACGAGAGTCTGTGCATTTTCCAAACCCTGCCAATCAAATATAATAATTTTTAACGTAAGATCCACTACGGGTCGTCACAGCAGTCGAAATTTTATTTCGCTTCACTACTTTGGTGAGCCAACACAGCAGCAAAACTTGCAAAACCAGCGCAAAATGAGCTTTTAGATTGCTCATTAAGCCATAGAAGCCAAGTATAGACACACTTCGCCTAATGTTGTAAGCGGTAAATACTTTACCTTTTAGCAGCAGGTAATCAAAATGCCATTGACGTTTTATAGTGCCAAACTGGTGTTCTATTATTTGTTGGCGGGTACGATAATAATCTTTGTTGGTATTTACCTTGTTGTTGTTCCAATCTATCTCATCTTGAAATTCGCTTCTTTCTATTACCCTACCTCTTTTGTTTTCGGTACACTTTTCTTTAATGGGGCAGGTGGCACAAGCTTTGGTTTTATATTGTTTCATTTAGTAAACGGTTCTGTTTTTTTTATTGGTTTTGCTGTACCATTTATCGCTGCTGTTTAAGGTTTCGCCTTGTGGACAAGTGTAGATATCTGCCTTAGTATCGTAAGTAAATTCGCTGATGCTAAACTTGCCTTTGCGGTTTTTTTTGCTGGTGCTTTTGGGAGATACATAAGTAGTAATGCCATCTGCTTTGCAGGCTTGTATTTGTTTGCCGGCGTGGTAACCGGTATCGGCAATTGCATCAAATTCTGTGATTTCTAAATTGTCTTGTACCTTTTTGGTCATTGTGTTTAATGCCTTGGTTTCGTTTACATCGCCGATATCAATAGCTACCATTAATTTATGTTTGACACAACTCGATGCTTGTATAATTTACGACAAGAGCGTACTCCGCTTTGATAACCGAACAAGTAAAGCTTTAGTAGGTCGGGAGGGTTGAAGGGTAGTTTGGTTTGTTTTTTAATTCTGTCTTCTGGTCTGGTTTCATAGTATTTAAAGTTGAATTTACTTAGGTCAAGCGCATCCACAAAGGCATCAATAATTCTGGCAAAGCTATGTTGATGAACCATTTGCTCAAGGGATAGCAGTTGTATTTGCTGGCGATCTGTTCCTTTAATGTATTCCATTGGCATACAGAAATTACTTAGGCATGAAGATAAAAAAAATTTGATAAACGTTCCAGTAAATTATAAAATAATTTGTTTTGGAGTGGAAAAGATTTTGCACAGTCTGACGATTTGGCTAAACGCCGTACGGGCTGCGAAGCCTTAACCTTAGCAAACCGACCGCAATAGCCAAAACTTCGTTTTGCGATTTAAATTTAGTCCAAAAAATTGTCGAAACAAAGTTTTGGCGGCTTTAGTTGTTTTAAAGTTTGAAATTCCGAGCATATTAACCAAAAAAATTATTTAGAATTGTTATATTTGTTAGTTGAATTTAGAAATCAATTTATAGCACGAAAATATTATTTATTTTAAAATAACAAACTTAAATTATGACATTTCAACACAGATTACTGAATCTAAAATGCTTATTAATTATTATATTAATCTTCCAAGTACAATTTTCTTTAGCAACTCAATTAGTGATTAGCTTTAATGAAGCCAATCCTGCTTTTCCTACCAATTGTGAAGATAGTTGGATGGAAGAAGGAGTTTCTTTACAAATTGATGATTTTTCAACACAAACAAACTGTAATTTTTCATTTAGCAATGGCATCTTATATGCCGCTTCATCAATTCTATCTGCGGACCTATCTGGCTTGGGTTTTATAAATCAAATAGAAGTAGACATAAGGCCAAATTGCGCTGACTTGGCTATTCGACAAAATGAGGAAAATCAATTAAGCAATCTTTCAGAACAGGTTACCGAAAGACAAGATGTAAGTTTATTTGCTTGTATGCAAGCAGATTTTTTTGCCGGATTGAATCTAGTTGCTTCAGCCGCTAACACAAATGCCATAACTGAAACCCTGCTTTTTGAAAATATTAATAATTTGCCGGTTGATAATATAAAAGTACAAAGCTTTGAAGGCGAAATAAGGGAAATTAGGATAGATTACACTTCAAGACCAATTAATGAAGAAAAAATTGAACTTAATTTTGATAATGTTAACCCCGCACTGCCAAATAATTGTGGTGAAACATGGGTAGAAGAAGGAATTAGTTTACAAATTGATAACTACGACAACCTACCTAATTGTAATTTTTTATTTAATAATAATGCAGTAAAACTTTCACCGGCACAGCTTTCGTTAGATCTTTCAAGTTTAGGCTTCATAAGTCAAATTGCTATTGATATAAAAAATAATTGTGGGGATATAGTTACTAATAGATCAACGTTTGCAACTGGTTGTACCGAAGCCGAATTTTTAGCGAGTTCCTCTATTGTTGAAACTGTTGAAAACACCGGATTTGGTGCAGAGACTTTATTTTTTACCAATACGAATAATGTGCAAATAGATAATATGAATGTAAAAGCCTTCAATAGTGAAATTAGTGAAATTAGAATTTGCTATATCTCAACTGCTCAAGCGTGTCAAGTAATTCCTAATATATCCGCAGATGCTGGTGATGTATATGTGAGTGGTACTTGCAATGGGGTAGTATTAACTTCTCCGAACGGTATGTGTTTTAGAATGCGGGTTGATAATAATGGTGCTTTCATATCTGAGGCGGTGCCTTGCCCTGGAGACTAATTTTTTATATAAAATTTTTTACAATACTTATCTAAGTGCATAACAAAAATTGAAAAATTCCAATATCATTTTCGTTTTCTGAATTTAGAAATACGTTAGATACGAATGATAGCCCATATTTGAAGATGCTTTCGGCTTTTCTTCCGTGCTTTTTTATTTTGATTAAAAAAAAGTATTTTACAAGCTGTTAAAAAATATCCTTCTGTAAGTACGCTAAAAACGTATTGGAGTGAAAAGAATGAAAGCATCTATTTAAAATTGACGGATTAAGAAAGGTTAGAACCTGTTATTTTTTTTGTTGTTTAATACGACTTAGCGCACTCTAAAAATTAGCCCCGTTTTCTATGGTTTATCCAAGCATTATTTA
>ENA-ORXT01001456-ORXT01001456.1-marine-metagenome-genome-assembly--contig:-NODE-1456-length-31758-cov-33.695685_pt1 | contig 31758 bp, 27 predicted proteins | sample MGYA00237868_ERZ511482 | MGnify/ENA metagenome assembly ERZ511482 | reverse complement strand
AGCAGCGTGACCTGATACGAATAGCTGAACGGGTCGAGCAGCCGTCGTACCTCTCCTGCAAGCGCAACGGCTTCGGGCGGCGCACCGCCATGGAGGTCGGGCTTGAAGCGCACTGCAACGTCGACGTGATACGCCTGATTGATCGGCTGCTCGGCGACATCGATGAGAACGTGGGTATGCCATTCGGACAGGGTTTGGTGAAGGGCTCGTGTCTCGACCGCGCGTAGCTCGAGGTGATCGGTTTCGATCTCGACTCCCAGAACGGTTTCTCCCCGCGGTGAGAAGGCGCCATCAGGATTCGCATCCTCGATGCTGGCAATTGCGACGGCAGTGTCGGTGTCGGCCACAGCCATGGCAAAGAGTGCAGGACTGATTGCCGTGATGGGCCGAGCTAAGCTTCGGTGACCGCTGACCAACATCACGCGCGTGGTGGGCTCATCACGGTCGATGCCGGTGAGCACGATCGGGCGGCCCATCGCAGACAGAGCCACGATGCGCTGTTCGATCCTTACATGGCCATCGCCCTCGATCGGAGCAGTTCCGTTTGGCGACGGTGCGCCGCTGCTACGGGCGGCACCGTTGAGCGCAACACCGGCGGATGCGGCACCCTTGAGGGCGGAACCATTGACGGCATCGTTCACCGCTAGTGGCGCTGACGTCGACGGCGTGTCGATCGACGCGGCGGCACTACCCGTGACGACAACCTGAACACCATTGTCTAGATCACTGTGATGATCGACGCTGTTGGACCATCCGCCGTTGCTCAGCACGAGATGGTGGTCTGATGCTTTGAGCGGTTCGCTGCGATGGCTGACCATGACCACGGTCGTATGAATGCTAATCCGGCGCAGCGTGTTGAGTACCAACATGCTGTTGTTGACGTCGAGCCCGGTCGTTGGCTCGTCGAGCAACAAGATGCTGGGCTGACGTAGCAGGGCACGGGCGATCGCCATACGTCGAAGTTGGCCTCCGGACAGCATGTGTTTTCCGCTGCCGACTTCGGTGTCGAGACCCTTGGGCAGCTTGCGGACCATGTCCACGAGCCCAGCACGATCGCACGCTTCGAGCAGCTGCTTCGTCGTCACACGTTCGAGTCCGAGCAGAAGATTCTCGCTGAGGGTGCCAGTGAACAACACCGGCTCCTGCGGGACCAGCGCGATTGCCTTCTGAACCGATGTGAACTTGGCCTTGTTGATGTCTTGCCCATCGATCGAGACGGTTCCGGTGTCGGGGACATCGAGACCGAGAAGCAGCCGGAGAAGCGTGGTCTTGCCAGTACCGCTTTGCCCGCTGATAACCGTGAGCGATCCTCCAGGAATTTTGCCGCTCAGCGACCGAAGCGTTGGTTGATCGTCGCCGCTGTAGGTGAAGCTCACATCGTCGAGTGTGATGTCGCCGTGAGTGGTTGCCAGAAGCGGACCGTGTTCGCGAGGATCGATCATCGGTGCGTCGAGCACGTCGGCGATTCGCTCGAGGTTCACGAGCCCGGTTCGGTAGCTACTGACGATCTTGGTGTAGGCCTGGAAAGGCGCATAGGTCTTTTTGGCGACACCGATGAACGCGATCAGTGTTCCGAGCGTCAGTGCACCTGCCGCATCGTCGCCTGAGCCGTCGAGCACTCCGCTGTCGATGATGCGCCAGCCGCCAATTGCATAAACCGCCGCAATGCCAAACGCGGTGCACAACGAAATCACGGCACTGATTGCTGCGGTCGTGTGCTTCTTGACGATTTTGGCATCTTCGCTGGCTGCAGCGGTTGCATTGATGCCTCGAGCGGCCCACTCTTGCCCGCCGACCGAGGCCACATTGTTCCAGCCATCGATTGCCTCTTTGACCGAAGACGTGTGCAACGCTTCGCGCGAGCGGGCTTCGTGAGTTTGACGCTGCAGACGCCGTTGTAACAGCGCGCTCACCGACGACTGAAGCGGAATGACCGCAAGCACGACCACGGCAAGAAACGGATCGATCATGAACATGTAGACAAGAGGGAAAACAGCGCGGACGGTGTTCGAAATCACTCGGATGATCACGTTTTGGGTGAAGCTTCGAAGCCCTTTCGAGTCGGCCAGACAGCGGTCGAGCAAGTCGCCGGAATTGAACTGACGTCGTTCGTCGAGTGACATCTGCATTGCTGCGTCGGCCAGGTCGCGACGGGCGGCTTGCACGACATGGCGCCCCATGTGGGCTGCGACAATTGTGTGCACGTAGCCAAACGCCGTCTTGGCCACCGCGAGCAGTGCCAGCGCAGCGGCCAAGATCAAGATTGATCGAACATCGTTTTGGGTGAGTTCGATGCCGAACAAGTTGCGGCCTCGGCCGCTGGCACCGCTGAGCAGATCGACGATCATGCCGACGAGGATCGGCCCGAGGAATGGCAGCAGATCCTTGACGAGTCGCAGGCTCAGGTTGGTGGCAAAAAGACCCTTGCGTTCGGCGAGCAGGCGCCACATGATGCGCATTGGAGTGCTCGTGGTGCGACGCGCTGAGGCAGCACCCTTGGCTTCGGTGGCGGCTTCCGCAACATGGGTTTTGGTGATACTGCTGGCGTCGGTGGACGCCCGCGGGGAGTCCTGCACCGCCCCATCGTTGCTGATCGAGGCCCTAGAGGCAACGACCCAGGCCGAATTAACTACCCTCGTTGGGGTACTATGGCCCGCCTGGCTGTCACGGGGATTTGCTATGACCCATCCACCGACCTCGCGTTACTCGCTCCAGGTTGCGATGGTCGTCGGTGCCGCAATGTCGTTGGTTGGCATAGTTTTGTTGCTATCGCTTGCTGCCGAGCGCTCCTCGATCAGCGTGAGCGGGGCCCAACGCAGCGTCTCCACAGACCAGGTCGTTGCGCCAGCGCCAACCGTCGACCCTGTGTCAGACCCAGTTCCGTCGCGAACGTCAAACGAGTCTGACACGCCACCGACAGTGGTCGCAACGGCCCAGGCAATCGAGCCCGACGTGGATCCGGCGAGCTCGCCGGGTAGCGACCAGTTCGTGCCGCGTCTGCGGTTCGACGATGACATGGGGACCGGATCGGCGGAATTCTCTGCGGTGACACTCAACGAGGACCTCGGACGTCTCTTGGTCGCCGACGACGAAGGTCGCATCTTCGAATTCGACCTTGCCGCCAACGGAGAACCAGTCCTGCCGGCACGCCGCACCATTCGGGTTGCAGTTGGGGCGGGCGATATCGAAGGGTTGGCGTGGATGTCGGGCACGGCGTATGTGCTTGCTCACGAAAACGACGGGCGGCTGACCGTCATCGACCTAAACGACGGCCTGACCACCATCACCGACAACGAACTGCAGCGAACGATCGACACGCAAGTGCGAGAGGAAAACGGCAACGGGCTGGAAGGCGTGACCTACCTCGACCCACTACCAAACGGTAGCGAGTTTGCGGTGATCGACGAACGCCCGCCCACGCTGCATTTCATCGACCAAGACGGCCAGGTTGCCAGCACGGTCGCACTCGGCTTCGGGCTGGCCGATGCGTCCGATGTCTGGGCAGCTGCCGACGGCACGTTCTGGGTGCTCAGCGACGAGAATCGGATTGTTGTGCGAACCCGAATCGATGACGCGGGCAACGCGCGCGAAGTCGGATCGTTCAACCTCACAACCGACAATGACACCTTCGAGCAACCCGAGGGTCTTGTTGGGAGCCGCGACGGCACGCGCATCTACATTGTTGGAGAGGCTCCCGGCCCGGGGCGCTTCTCGTTCGGTTTCTTCGAAGCGGAGTAACCTCGACAACGTCTGACTGCAATACAGGATCAACGGGGAACCCACTATGAGCCAGAACTCACGCAACTTCGTCCACGCGGTTCACGCATTCGACGCAGTCGTGCAGCGAACCGATGCATCGGCGTGGCAGAACGCCACCCCGTGCGAGGGATGGACTGCCACGGATCTGCTCGAACATCAGTGCGCCGTGCTTAACGGCGTGACCGACATGGCGGCTTCGGGCCAGATAGCCAAACCGACGCCACCAGTTGACATGAGCGACCCTCGAGCCGCATGGCGCGAAACGCGTGACAACCTTCTGGCAACCCTCGACACACAAGGAACGCTGGGTCAGCACGGTCCGTTCTGGTTCAATGCCCAGACGATCGACGACACGATAGGCATCGTGATGTGGGATGCCGTGACCCATGCGTGGGATCTTGCCCAGGCTGTAGGAGAGCACCACGGGCTCGACGACGCTCTCGTGCAAGCGTGTTACGACGTGGTTGCTCCCCTGTCGGACATGCTCGTCGAGAGTGGCCGCACCGGCCCGGTGATCGAGGTCGCTGCCGACGCCCCAATCCTGGATCGCTATCTCGGCCTTGTCGGACGCCAGGCCTGACCAGGCCGGCGCCGAGACCGCCGACGCCGAGTCGTCACCGAGACGCACCCGATTCAACCTGCGCTGGTATCGAGCCATGCTGGTCGCGCTTGGGGTCCTTGCCGCAGGCATTCTCTACCTGGCCTACGGCGCCACGTCAGCGATCGATGATATCGAAGGTCGGCCGGTTGCGATCGCCACGCTTCCGTGCCAGACCCGGATCCAGGCAACGTCGTCGGGCTTCGTAATCGACGACGAAAGGGTGATTACGGTTGCCCATGCGCTGTTCGAGTCTCGTGACTTCGCTGTGCTCGACACGAACGGCACATGGCGACGGGGCACGATCCGCTACATGGATCTCGAACGTGACCTCGCCGTCCTGCACGTGCCCGGGCTCGCTGCTGGTCCAGTGACTACTCGGGTAGCTGAGCCAGGCGACCCCGTGCGGATGTTGGGTGGAGCAGCAAGTGGTACCAGCAGCGGCGAAGTGCTGCGCCGGGTGCGCATCACCACCGAGGTCATTGGTGATCTCAGTGAGCAATCGCAGCGCTCGGGTTATGAGTTGAGTGTCGAGATTTCCAGCGGTGACAGCGGCGCCGCTGTGGTCGACGAAGATGACAATCTCATCGGTCTGGTATTCGCCCGGCCCAGGCAACGCAACGCAGCGTGGGCGACCTCGATCACCGAAATCGATGCCGTGCGCGATCTGACCGGAGTGCCAACATGGGATTGCGCACCAGATCCCGAAGCAGAACTTGTCCTCGAACCAGCGCAGGCGATTGTGAACTGATGAGCTGAACGGCTGCAGCCGCGTCTACGGTGACGGCGTGGATCAAGGCGTTGCTACCGCACTGCATACCGACCATTACGAACTGACGATGGTCGCCTCGGCGCTCGAGTCCGGGATTGCCGGTCGGGACTCGGTGTTCGAGGTGTTCACACGACGGCTTCCTGCTGGCCGCGCCTATGGCGTTGTTGCAGGAATGAACCGACTCATCGAGGCAATTGGAAACTTCCGCTTCAGCGACGAAGTGATCGACCATCTCGTTAACGCGGGTGTCGTTTCGACCGGACCGATGACGGACTGGCTCGCCAACTACCAGTTCACGGGCGAAGTCAACGGATTCGCCGACGGCGAGCTCTTCTTTCCCTACAGCCCGGTGCTTTCGGTCGAGGGAAGCTTCGCCGAATGTGTGGTGCTCGAGACGGTGCTGCTCTCAATTCTGAATCACGACTGCGCGGTTGCGAGTGCTGCGGCCCGAGTCACCGATGCTGCCAACGGGCGGCGGTTGATCGACGGTGGCAGTCGTCGCACCGATCCTGATGCCGCGATCGCTTCGGCGCGGGCTGCTCACATTGGTGGCTTCGATACGACCTCGAATCTCGAAGCCGGGCGTCGCTACGGAATACCGACCGGTGGCACGACGGCCCATGCATTCGTGCTCGCCCACAGCACCGAAAAGTTGGCCTTTGAGGCCCAACTCAAAGCGATGGGCATCGGCTCGACATATCTCGTCGACACCTTCGACGTCGAGCAGGGCATCCGCAATGCGGTCGAGGTAGTTGGCCCCGGCATTGGTGGGGTGCGCATCGATTCGGGCGACCTGCTCGACGACGCGCGCCGGGCGCGCAAGCTGCTCGATGACCTGGGTGCAACAGAATGTCGCATCGTGGTATCGAGCGATCTCGACGAATTCCGGGTGACCGAACTCGAAGACGCGGGCGCACCGATCGACGCCTATCTGGTCGGCACCAGGCTGGTGACCGGCTCGGGCCATCCCACGGCATCGATGGTGTACAAGCTGGTCTCCATCGCCGATTCCGACGACGACGAGCTTCCCATGCGAGCTGTTGGCAAACTCTCGCCCGGCAAACGCACCATCGGCGGCCGCAAGATCGTGCACCGAACGCTCGATGCCGACGGCTTCTGGGACGCCGAGGTGCTTGCGGTGTTGCCTGTTGATCTGAGCGAGACTGCGCATCGCCCTCAGGTTCCGTTGATTCGGCAAGGCCGAGTGGTGGCATCGTTCGAGCTGAAGCATGCCCGTGATCGCTGCTTTGATCGACGCAGTCGATTGCGGCCCGAGCACCGACGAGTGAACAGCGAAACCAAGGCTGCCATTCCCACGACGTGGATCGGTATCGAACTCGACGAAGATCTGGCCGAGTCGTGAGTCGGGCGTTGCTGATCGTCGATGTGCAGAACGACTTCTGCGAAGGTGGCTCGATGGGCGTCGACGGGGGAGCAGCGGTAGCTGCATCGATCACTCGGTTGGTGGCCGACGAATCGAATCGTGCCCGGTGGAAGTCGACGGTGCTCACCCGTGATTGGCACGTCGACCCAGGAGCGCATTGGGCCCGCGATGGGGTCGACCCAAACTTTGTCGACACGTGGCCGGTGCACTGCCAGGCCGATACGCACGGCGCCGCCTTCCACCCCAACCTGCAAGTGTCGCCCAACGAAGTATTCAGCAAGGGCCGCAACGCTGCGTGCTACAGCGGCTTCGAGGGCTTCGCAGATTTAGATGACTCGCCGTTGCTCGACTGGCTCAAAGCGGGCGATGTGACCGACGTCGAGATCGTCGGTATCGCCACCGACCACTGTGTGCTCGCAACTGCACTCGATGCTGTCGCTGCCGGGTTAGCGACAACGGTGCTGCTGCAACACTGCGCTGGCGTTGCGCCAGCGACCACGGCCCAAGCGTTGACGGCGATGACAGAAGCTGGCGTCACGCTGGTCAAATAGCCGCAACCGGGAATTGTCTAGTCGCCTAATTGGTTTGAGCGGTACACGCAACCGGGTCGCCTATCGTGACCCGGTAAACCCTGGGAGACCCGTGCAAAACTTCTTCGCCCGAATCATGATCGTGGTTGCGTTGACCATCGCCATGTCGGCACCGACGGTCGCCGCCAGTGCGCAGGCCGCCCAAGACACGCTGGTCTGTCCGACCTACGAAGGCGTGACCTGCGAAGGCTTCATCACCGACACGACCGGCGTGATCGCCGACGACGCGGCACTCGAAGCAGTGGTTGGCCGCATGGTGGAGCAATACGGTCACGAGGTCGCGATCGTGCTGGTGAACGACGCGCCCGGTGGTGTCGAGGACTTCGCCACTGGTGTCGGCGAAACGTGGATTGTGAAGGACCGCGACGATCAAGCTGGTGGCGTCGTCGTCGCCATCGACGTCGAGAAGCGCAAGTTGTGGATCACTGCTGGACCGGCCCTGCAGAATGTGATCCCAAACCCGGACACACTCTTGAATGTCGCAGGTCCGAGCTTCAGCAACAGCAACTACGACGCCGGCGTCAACGGCATTCTCGGCACCATCGAGAACTCCTTCGAGTTCGAGACCCGCAACGGAACGGCGGCCGGCAGCTCCAGCAATGAGACCGGCAGTGGCACGATCGGAAGTACATCGGCTCGCGACACAACGTCGCCTAGCGGCGATGATGGCACGTCGATTTCATTGTTGCCGTTGGTGCTGTTCGGCACGCTCGCCTACGCCGGTGTCAGCAGCCTGGGGAGCCGACGCAAGGCGGGCCAAACCCGGGATCTCGAAAGGGAGCGTCGCGGCCAGCAGGTCGACGATGCACTCGATCGACTCGAAACCAGTGCAAGCGATCTGCCTGATCTGCGGCGCTACGAAGTCCCCGAACCGCCCATTTCGGGCACGCCGGCCACTGCGGATGCAGTGACGGCGCTGCAGGGTGTTGCCAACCGGTCGACTTCGCACGACGAAAATGTGCTTCGTGAGCTGTGGTCGCGTGACCTGCTCGACGTCATCGACGCAGCACGCCTCGAGAGCGATACCGAGGTGCCGCTCGAGATGCGAGCCACCGACGATCGAGATCTGCTCGACGATGCCGTGCAAGATGCCGCGCGCGAGGCGCTCGAGGTTCGCAAGGGCGACGACGACAGGTTCCAGGTCCAGCTCCGAGAACTTCAGGGCTTGGTCGCAAGCGTGCGGCCGTACCGGGTCGCCGAAACGCGCCGTCGCTTCGCCGAGACGGTGCTCGACCGCGTGGCACCCACATCATTTGGCGCCACCGTCGTGTCCGACCGGGGCGAGCGCTTCCTCAAGGCCGCCGCCGTCATCGATGCCGATTTACTCGACGACGCGTTGGCCGAGCTCGACCTGGCCTATGCCGAGGCCGAACGCAAGGTCAGCCGGCTCGACATCATCCACGAGCAACTGCCTGACAATGCGGCTCGGCCGGCCGTCGCAGCTGCGCTCACCGACCTCGACAACGATCCGGGCGCTGCGGTCACTCGATACGAAAAAGTTCGTCGCGATCTCAAAGAGCGGTCCCAGCTACTCGAACGAGACCGCCTCGACGTGGACTCGATTGCGGCGCTGCTGCTGCTGAACAATGACGAACTCTCGGTCAACGAGTTCGTCCAGCTGTATCGAGTGCACCGAGAGAACCGAATGAAACCGGCAATGGCGGTCGAGTACGCGCTCGCCGGCCTGACCACCGAACGCGAGATCGAACGAGTTCGCCAATACGCCGACGGCGAAGGCATCCCGGTTGCGATCGTGGCTGCGCTGATGCGCAATCGCGAAGACGGTATCAAGGTGTACAAAGAGCTCGAACGCGATCTGATCAACCACGACGTCACTGGCGAAACCCGCCGCACTATCGCAGGCGTGTTGGCCGCATCGCTCGAACCAGCGCAGGCCGAGCGCCGCTGGCTCGACGCCCGCAAAGCACTTGGCGATCTTGGTCTGGCCGGTAGCTATGCCGATATCGCGGCTGCGTTCGGCGCCAGCGATGCCCGTGGACCGCGCAAGTTCGCGCTTGCCTACGCTGCGCAGCGCCAAGCCCTGTCACGTTCAACGATCGACGACGCCGATCGCTTCGCACCCGAACTCGCCCACACGGGCACGAGCCGCCAGACTGACACATGGACCGGGCAACCGTTGCCAGCGATGCTGCGGGGCTTTGACCCATTCACCTTCTTCTACCTGCACTGGATCACCACCGCCGGCCACACTGGCCGGATTGGTTGGGAACCCATCTACAGCGACAACTCGTGGCAAGGCGACCGTGACTCATGGTTCGGCGGCGGCTTCGGCACTGGCGGAGGCAGCTTCGGTGGCGGCGGCGGCGGAAGCTGGGGCGGCGGCGGCTGGAGCTCAGGCAGCTTCGGTGGCTTCGGCGGCGGGTTCGGTGGAGGATTCGGAGGTGGCTTCGGCGGCGGAGGCGGTGGCTCCTGGTAGTACGTCTTTTTGCTGGCGCAAAAAGCTTGTTTGAGCTGAATCCGTCAACCTTCCCAGGGGCTCTTGCTGGCTCTTGGTAGTACGTCTTTTTGCTGGCGCGAACTCCCTATGGGGTGAGGGGGACGGGGTGGTAGTTGGCGAGGATGTCATTGCCGGACATGATCGAGGGCATAAGGCCGACTTGGGCTGGCACGAGCTGCTCGATAAAGAAGGTTGCGGTCACGAGCTTTTGTGACAAGAACTCGGCCCGCTCGCCGGTTGCGCCAGCATCGAGTTCGGCTTGGGCGGCCGCAGCGCCCTTGGCCATGTAGCCCCCGGCGACAACCGTCGAAAGAAGTCGCAGGTATGGCGTGGCGCCAGCGAGCGCAGCGTCGCCGCGATTGGTCAACAGCCAGGCACTTGACTCTCGGCAGGCCGAGACGCCGTCGGTCAGTGGCTTGGCGAGCGATGCTAGGTCGCCGTTGAGATCCTCGGCATAGGACTGGGTTTGGTCGAGCAGTTCGCCAACGGCAGCACCATCGCGGATCGGAAGTTTGCGTCCGATCAGGTCGATGGCTTGAATGCCGTTGGTGCCTTCGTAGATGGCACCGATGCGAATGTCGCGGTAGTGCTGGGCCGCGCCGGTCTCTTCGACAAACCCCATCCCACCGTGGACCTGCACGCCGAGCGATGTGAGCTCGTTGCCAAGGTCGGTGCACCATGCCTTCGACAGCGGAGTCAGCACCTCGGCCAGCTCTTGGCCGGCTTGGCGAGTGTCGGCATCGCCGCCATACTGGGCATCGTCCATTGCTTTGGCGTTCACGTAGCAGAGGCCGCGCATGGCTTCGATGTAGGACTTCATGGTGAGCAGCATGCGACGCACGTCGGGATGTTCGACAATCGGCGCCGCTTCGCCCTTGGCCAGACCGGGTCGGCCACCCTGGGTTCGATCAAAGGAGTATTGCACTGCCTGCTGATAGGACCGCTCGGCCAGCGCCAAACCTTCGAGGCCAACCGAAAGCCGAGCGCTGTTCATCATCGTGAACATCGATCGCATGCCGGTTTGTTCTTCCCCTATCAGGTAGCCCGTGGCGTCCTCGAACGACATGACTGCAGTCGGGCTGCAATGGATCCCGAGCTTGTGTTCGAGCGAGACGCACTCGAGCGAATTTGCGTCGCCGATCGAACCATCTTCGTTCAGCAGGAACTTGGGCACGATGAATACCGAAATGCCTTTGGTGCCAGGCGGTGCGTCGGTGGTCCGAGCAAGCACGAGATGCACGATGTTGTCGGCGACGTCGTGGTCACCCCACGTGATGAAGATCTTCTGACCGCTGATCGCGTAGGTGCCGTCGTCGTTGCGCACCGCTTTGGTCGTGAGCGCACCGACATCGCTTCCGGCTTGAGGTTCGGTCAGGTTCATGGTGCCGGTCCACTCGCCCGTAACCATCTTGGGAATCCATGTGAGCTTCTGCTTTTCGCTGGCATGAGAGTCGAGCAGATGGATCGCGCCTTGCGTGAGCAGCGGGCACAACGAGAAGCCCATATTCGCCGAGGTCAACATCTCTTGTACCGCAAGCCCGATCACGCCCGGGAAGCCGCCGCCGCCGTATTCGGGATCAAACGACATGGCACCCCAGCCGGCTTCGACCATCTTTTGGTATGCGTCGGCAATGCCGTCGGGGGTTGTGACGGAACCATCGCTGTTTCGCCGGCTGCCTTGGGTGTCACCAATGCGGTTCGTTGGCGCAACAACTTCGCTGAAGAAGCGTCCGGCTTCTTCGAGAATGCCGACGACGTCGGCCGGGTCGACGTGGCCGAATGCGTCGTAGTCTGCAAGATCGGCCACGCCAGCAACGTGCTGGAGCACGAAGTCCATGTCCTCGACGGGGGCTTGGTAATCGCTCATGGGGTAGAGGCTAACGAATAATCACGGTTGTCAATGAGGGGGCTGAGGACGCCCTCGAAGGTTCACCAGCCAGATGAGCCCGTCTCACCTTTGAATGGGCCGACGATCTCGTCGGTGATCCAACCGCCATAGAAGCCGCCGGCCTGGGGGCGGACTCGTTCGCCGTCGACGAAGCATTCGACAGCATCGGGATAAAACGACACATAACCAGCGCAATGAGCGAACTCGGGATACGGCTCGAGATAGCGCCACCCGATCCGCTGCGCCGTCGACGACACGGCCACGTATTCGGCCTTTCCCTTCCACTCGCAATGCGACGAGCCAGGGACTGCCGTCAATACGCCGTCGACGACCGACTCTGGCGGCAGATAGAACGATGGCGGGTGCGAGGTCTCGAGAATCCGCACGGCACTGGTGGTGGAAGCGATGAGGAGATCGCCACTGTGGACCTCGATTCGCCGATTGTCAGCAACAACGGCTGGCGGCCGAGGGTAGTCCCACACCGATTCTTGGCCTTCGATGGGTTGGGCTGCGAAATCGGGTCGTTGCTCGCCACGATTGGTCCAATGGCTTCGTGCTTGTAGCAGCCAGTTGGGTGGCGGGCCCGGCGTTGGTGAAGTCATAGAAGAAAATGACCGTACACGCGTCGACGCCCGACCGACAGACCCAACTGGGCCCCGATTCGGGCGTCTTGTTCTTGCTACGTGGTGGTTTGCGTTACGCAGCGGTCAACCGGCGCATTGCAGTGCTGGTCACACGCTTTGCCAACCGTGGGCAGCGAGCCAGCATCGAAGCAAAGTCGCGAGGTGACAGCGCGTATAGCGTTGCGTCGGTCTCGGTTCGCACCGTGGCCGTGCGGGGCTCACCGGAGAGCAACGCGATTTCGCCGATGATTTCACCGGCGCCGATGGTGGCGATTTCTTCGCCTCCACGAAGCACGACTGCCGTGCCGGCGACGACGATGAGGGCTTGTTGGCCCAGCGTGCCTTCGGTGGTGAGTTCGGTGCCAGCTGGGACATCGACATGAGTGCCAAATCGGCTCAATTCAAGGAGTTCTTGCTCGTTGAAGTTGGCCTTGAGCGCATCGATCGTGCGCTCCGGCATGAAGTCTTGGGGGGTGGTTTTTGTCCAGAACATGATAATTCCTCTTTCTGTGGACACTTCTAATCTACGGCCGGTTTGCTTCGTTTATGAGGCAATGTGACACCCGCTACGGTGGCGCAAGTCACGGCTGGTTTTGGGAATAAGGAGTAGGGTCCGGCAGTGACTTGGGGCATGTACGGGTTGGTGTTCTTGGTAGTTCTGTGTGCCAGCACGGTGCAGTCCTCTATCGGGATGGGACAGGGACTGGTCGCGGCACCGCTGCTGCGGCTGCTTGAGCCAGACCTGTTACCTGGGCCCCTCGTTCTCGCGGGTCTGCTGACATCGATGGTGGTCGCGTCTCGCAATTCACACCCAAGTGACCTACGCGAAGTCACGCCTGCGGTCGCGGGCCGGTTCGTCGGCGCTGGCCTCGCCGTTGGCTTGCTGGCCATGCTCTCAGAGCGAGGTCTGACGATCGCAATCGGGGTCGCTGTTTTGTCGTTCGTAGCCCTGCGGATCAGCGGCGTGAAAATCGCCCGGACGCCAGGGTCGCTCGCAGGAACTGGGGTCGTGTCGGGGCTGACTGGAACAATCGCTGCGCTCGGTGGCGCGCCTATGGGGTTGCTGTATGAACAGCACACCCGCGCCCGAGACTTTCGTGGACCAATGGGTGCATTCGGGGCGCTCGGTGGGATCATCAGCGTGGCTGTACTCGTCGTGTCGGGCGACATGGACGCTCGGGCCTGGGTCTTGGGGCTTTCGCTTCTGCCGCCGTTAGCGCTGGGCTGGATTTTCGCCCGCTGGGTCACGCCGGTTGTTGACCGTGGCCTGCTGGGTCCAATTGTGCTGACGTTGGCGTCGGGCTCCGCAGCCGCGCTGCTTGTGGGCGAACTGCTCTAGGGCTTGGTCACCTTGCGCAGCCTGATCTAGGACGGTACTTCGTCCTCGGAGCACTGGCAGTCTTTGGTCACGTCGATCAGCGAGTCGAGCCCGGTTATCTCAATGAGGTCCTGCTGGTAGGAAAGCGGAGCGTGCACTTCGAGTGAGTGCTCTTCGCTGCGAGCTTGAGCCGTGGCTCTAACCAGCGCTCCAAGAGCCGATGAATCTATGACCGTCACATGGCGCAGGCAGAGGACGATGCGCGGGTTGGTGGCGGCGCGGTCCTCGAGACCCGCGTCGAATGATGCAACTGCGCCAGCGTCGAACTCGCCATGAATGGCGAGGCGCCTACCATCGGCGTCGTCATGGAAGGTGATGTGGAATTGGTGTCTCGGCGCGATCATGAAGCAATTTGTTCAGCAGCTGGGTACGGCAGGGTGACCGAAGTGCCCGAGGGCGACGAGTCAATGATGATCCCGGGCACCGACGCAGCTGCGATCGTCAGGCCTTGGCCGAGGCTATCGGAGTCGCTCGCTGGTGGGTGTGCTGGGTCGAAGCCCGATCCAAAGTCAGAGATGGTGACGCTCGGTCGAGGTGCAAGCACGAGCGTGACGCGGATCGTCTCTGCCCGCTTCGACGCATCGATCGCATTGACTGCAATTTCGGTCACGGCCCCAAGATACCTGGACTGCTGGTCTTGGCTCAAAGGTGGCAACGTCTGTCGAATCACATGACGTAACAGGGGTAGTTCGTCGTAGCTGGTGCGCAGCGCGAGCGAGATACTGCGTTGTGTATGTTCACTCATCGGGGCCCTTGGTTTGGTTCGAGAAGGCGGGCGGGTCGTCATCGAGCTCCGATCGCAAGGCAACAGCAAGGTGGGCCAAGCGCCGATGCACCTGGGGTTGGGAGATACCGAGTTCGCTTGCGATCTGGTGTTGGGTGAGATCCTGTTCGTAGCGCAAATCGAGCAGATGTTTGGCGTCGGGGGTCAAGGTCTCGATGGCGGCTCGGAGGTCGACGAGCTCGTCTGGCGTTTCGGTATGGGGCTCGTGGTTCTCGATGGTTGCGCCGCTGCGCGACTGGCGGGCCCGCCGGGCAGTATGGATGTCTTCGGAAGACAGCCCCGTTTGCTCGGCGATGTCGTGCACGCTGGGCGCTCTGCCGAGTTGCTGGGTCAGCCCATCGATGGAGCGCTCGACGGTGAGTGCGTTCTCTTGCACTCGGCGAGGGACATGCACTGCCCATGCGGTGGAGCGAAGGTGCTTCTTCAACGTTCCCGTGATGGTTGGAATGGCGAAGGCTGCGAAGTTTCCCTTGCTGGGGTCAAACCTGTTGGCGGCCTCGAGAAGCCCGAGCATGGCCACTTGGCGAAGGTCTTCATCGATGCCGACGCCGTGAGAGTACCGAGATGCCAACCGTGCTGCGAGTGGAGTGAACTGCTCGACGAGCGCATTCCTGCCGTGCTGGTGCGCCTCGGCTGACTGGGTCATCGAGAGCCCAACGATGCGGGAGCGAATTGGCGCCGGAGAATGCTTGTGCGCTTCTGCTCTGCTATCGAAGGGAACGCCGCCGCGATCACCGGTGCCAGGTGAAGCTGCGCCCCGATCTCGCCGTGCTCGATTTCAACCCAGAGGCTGTTTTCTGCACCACCGAGCTCGACCGAAAGCGCGCTGGTGCCGATCAACTCGCAGAGCTCGGTGATTGCCTCATCGATGATGTCGAGCTCGTCGGTGTTCGCCCCCGCATCGGATGCCACGATGTCGACTGCTGCGCCTAGCGCACGCGCCGCATCGGCAGGTTCGACTTGTTTGAAATCGATGCGCACTCGGCGATTCGGACTGTTCACCGCCGCCACCGTAGAGCACGACGGATCATGCTGTCAGAACCAACGCGGTGATGTCATCGACCTGTTCGACATCCAAGTTGCGGTTGACCTCGGCGAGAAATCGATGCACCGTCGAAAACGGAGCCGCCGACCATGCAGTACCAATGGCTAGATTCACACCCTCTTGGCCGAGGCTCGACCCGTCGGCAGCGCGGTTGTTCGCCGCTCCGTCGCTCAAGAGCACGAGTCCTTCGCCGGGCTGCAGCGGGTCGAGTTCGGTCGTTCGGTACGCCCGGTCGTGCGGAGTTCCCGCTGGTGGGTCAGCGGGAATCTGTTGCATCTCGATGCTTCCATCGACCAGGCGGCGCCGAACAGGTTCGTGGCCTGCGTTGACCACCATGAGCGAGTTCGCGGTTGCCTCCACCGCAACGATGGTGACGAACCGGCTGCCCTTCCACTCGTCGAGGATCTCGTTGTGAGCGGTTGTGACCTGCTCAGCCAGCGAGGCGCCAGCGCGCCGGCTGTTGCGCAGCGCCGTCACCGCAAGCGTCGCCGCAAGCGTTGCCGTGGTGCCGTGGCCCATGGAGTCGAGCGCATACGCGCTGGAGCTGTATTCGTTGAGTTCGTAGTCGAAGGCATCGCCCGCAACGTTGTAGGCCGGACGAAGTGCTGCTGCCACCGCGTGCAGTTCTGTGGAATCGGTCTGCATTGGCAAGATGTCCCACTGCAGCTCGGCTGCGACCGACATCGCACTGCTGCGACGCGGTCGTTCGAGGTCGAACCGACTCATGCGCCGGTGGGCATACAGCTCGCCGATCAGGGCTCCGAGCGCCCGATCCACAACCGGTTGCGACGCATCGATCCGGGCCACGAGGAACGGCTGCTGGCGGTTGGGCAACGGCGACCAGACGCTTCCGGCGGCGTGCACGGTTTGTTGTCCCATGAGCGAGTCGAGCATTGCGTCGGTCATTGGTAGTCGCAGGGCCGGATTACCGAGCGCCACCACGTGGAGCACTTCGTGATCGACCGCATAGAGCTCGGCGCCGATCGTGCCAGCTTGGGCAATGAGCTCGGTCGCAACGTCGATAAAGTCCGACGCCGTTACTGCTTGGTCGAGCCGGGCGGCTGCAGCTACTAGTTCCATTGTCGTGTGTCCAACCTGGTTTGTGTAGTTTGTGGGTGCCGCGCTCACGATGTACCCGGCCATGACCGGTCCTATTCACCGCCAACGGCGGTCGTTCGTATCGCGTCCATTCTTTCACGGGGCGAATAGAGACGGCGGCAACGGGTACCTGCTGTCTTGCACGGCTCACGCAACCACTTTGCGGCAGCCAACGAAGGAGTAATTCATGGACGACAATCGCGTCACCACCCATCACACCGACAGTGGTGCCACCTCGCTGAAGGCACGACAAGACGACAACAGCTGGATGAAGTGGCTGCTGGCCGCACTGGCGGTTCTGGCGCTGGTTGTCATTGGCTTCTTTGCTCTCGGCGGCGACGCAGACGTCGATATCGACGGCGGCAACATCGATATTGATGTGCCCGAAGTCGATGTAGACGTCGATGCGCCCGATATCGACGTTGAGCTTCCCGACGTAGACGTGGACCCTGGCAGCGTCGATATCGAAGATGGCGATGCCGAAGCAAACGCTGGCGAATAGCCATGACCGCGCAGCAACTATCCACGCCATTCACGATCCCCCCGACCCGCATCCCACCGACTCAAGAGGTAACAGCATGACTACATCCACCCACATCGACTGGCTAGGCGCCACCGTCTTCGACTCGACCGGCGACAAGATCGGCGACATCACCGACATCTACATGGACGATGCAACGGGGCAACCCGAGTGGCTCACCGTCTCGACCGGCTGGTTCGGCACCAAGGAACAATTTGTGCCGATCGCTGGATCAAAGCGCGGGGCCGAAGGTGGCCTGGTCGTGCCGTACACGACTGACCAGATCAAAGATGCGCCTTCGATCGACACCGACGAAGACCACCTAAGCGCCGAAGAAGAGAGTCGTCTTTACGGGCACTACGGATTGAACTTCAATGCCCTCGATCACGAAGCTACCTATGGCGGACGTGAACGAGCCGACGAAGGTTTCGAGTTCCATGACACTCGCGCTGCGCATGCTGCGAGCGACCATGCTGAAATGACGCGATCTGAAGAACAGCTTGCAGTCGACAAAGTCGAACAAGGTGCTGGCCGGGTGCGTCTCCACAAGTATGTCGTGACCGACGACGTTGAGTTCACGGTTCCGGTCAAGCGGCAGGTGGCACGAATCGTGCGCACCGACGCGACTGGTGCTGGCGTAATCGTTGGCGACAGCGTCGAGGAGATTGTTCTCACCGAGGAGCAGGTTGTGGTCGACAAACAGGTTGTGGCCAAGGAGACCGTCGCTATCGAGACCGACACCGTTGTCGACGAGGCGTTGGTCAGCGAAACGCTGCGCAAAGAACAAGTCGTGATCGACGGCGACGTCGAGACGACCTAGAAGGCGCAAGTGGCCCCCCAAGGGCCTCTTTGTGCGCAGCTGCCGTGGTCCCGCACACGGCAGCTGCACTTCCTTGCTGCCCAGAAAGCGGACCGGTGCGCCTGAAAATAACTATGTCGCTGCATAATGCGGCAGGCTGCGGGGTAACTCTTATTCACACCTTGCAAACCCTCGTTCGGGCCCGCAGGATACAAAAGGATTGAATTATGGCTAGTGACACAGATTTCAACATTGCCGGCATCGGCGTAGGCGGGTTGCTCGTGATTGCGGGCATCGTGATCGCCATCGTCGGCTCCAACTTGCTTGGCATCATCGTCGCATTGGTTGGTTTGATTTCCTTTGGCGGGTTCGCCAAAGGAAAGTGGTACTGACCAGCGACTACCGAGAACTCACTTGCCGAGAGCCTGCAGTTCCGAGCGCGCCGTGCAAGAAGGCGACTTGGAGTTTCAGTAGGTTCTCGGCAACAGATTCTTGCGGTGTCATGTGACTAACGCCAGACAGCGGCAGCACCTGGTGGGGACGTCCAGCTTCGAGTAACGCTCGCGACAGCTGGAAGGTGTGCGCGGAAACGACATTGTCATCGGCGAGTCCATGGATCAACATCAGCGGCCGCTCGAGCTTGCTGGCAAGCGGCGTCAGATCGTTGCGCTCATATACAGCTGGATCGGCGCCGGGGTGACCCAAGTACCGCTCGGTGTAGTGAGTGTCGTAGAGCCGCCAGTCGGTGACCGGCGCCCCCGCAATCCCGGCATGAAATACGTCGGGTCGCTTTATCACCGCCAGCGCTGCGAGATAGCCGCCAAAGGACCACCCTCGAATACCGACTCGGGACAAGTCCATGAGCCCGTCGTGCTTTTCGGCGAGCGCATGCAGGGCTGCGATTTGATCATCGAGCACAGGGCCAGCCAGGTCGCCAAGTACTTCTTGCTCAAACCGCGGCCCGCGGCCCGGTGTGCCAGCACCGTCGGTCACGATCACCACGAAGCCTTGGTCCGCGAACCACTGGCTTGCCGAGAATGCAGGCCGAGCCTTTTGCACCCGCAAGGCATGGGGCCCGCCGTAGGGGTCGAGCAGAACGGGCAGAGTCTCGCCGCGGTGGTGGGCCGGCGTGAGAACTGCCGAGTTCAGCTGGCGCGGTGTCGACTTGTGGAAGTTGACGTGGTACTCGAGATCAGGCTTCTCCGCAAATGATTCGATCACGAACGAGTTGCCGTTGGCGTGCACGGTGGTGATGGCGGAGCGATGCGCCATGGTCGACGACGTGATGACGTGGGTGCCCCCGGCCGATGCGCAGCGGTGAATGCCGGATTGGTCGGTGATTGCATCGGCGCCGCTTCCGTCCAACGCGATCTGATAGATGTGAAGCTCGGTTGCGTCCTCGGTTGCAGAGACGATCGCGTGGGTCTTGGTTGTCGAAACAAGCGCCCGGATCTGAAGGCCGGGCGGGGTCACGCTTTGGCCATTGACGTACAAGCGGCGGGTGTCGGCATCGTGATCGTCGGCCACGGTCAGTAACTTGTCGCCTACCCGGCGGGGGATGCCAGCAACGAGTTCGGCCCAACCCGGGTCGGTTTGGCGGTGGATCTCCGTGGTCTCACCGGTATCGGGGTCAACTTCGAGTACTGCGATCGTCTTCTGATCTCGGGGCTGCACCGTGAGCCAGATGCCGTTTCGCTTGGTCCACTCGGCGCGGGCCAGGTACTCGAACTCGCCGCATTGCCAGTCGACCGCGACCTTAGATCCGTCGAGTCCTACAACGAACAGCTCGACGGTTGCGTTGGTCGTGCCCGCTGCGGGATAGGGAAGTGAGCGTGGCGGGATCGATGCATCGACCGGTTCGGATATGTGCCACTGGGCTACCTGCGACGTATCGACTCGTGCCACTAGGAGTCGGTCGCTGCTGGGTCCCCACCAAAACCCTCGCCCGCGTCCCATTTCTTCGGCCGCCACGAACTCGGCTGCTCCCCAGGTAATGGAGCCAGCGGCAGCTACATCGCTGCCTTCGGCTTCGCCGACCACGAGTCGGTCGCCGTCCTCGTCGTTGGCCGTAGTGACTCGAAGCTGCGACGCGCCGTGGTAGCCGATGAGTGCGCCGTCGGGCGAGATACGCGGGTCGAAGGCGCCGCCCACGGTCGGGACCTCGACCGTGTCGCCGGTCTCGATGTTGGTTCGATAGAGCGAGCCGTTGAGCGCAAAGACAACAATCCCGTAATCAGAGTGGGTTGTATAGGTGACGATGCCGCCGCCTGCTTCGCGTGCCCGCTCGCGACGGGCCTTCTCGGCTGCGGTCAGCTCGAGGTCACCTGAGCCGAGCAAGGCCACCGGGTCGACCAGAAGTCGAGGCGTCTGGTCGGGCAGATCAAGAACCCACAGCTGATTGACCGGGTCGTCGCCTGCAGTCGAGCGGCAGAACAGTATGCGTTGGCCGTTTTGGCTTACGCTGAAGGTGCGAGGTGCACCAAGGGTGAATCGTTGGGTGGCCGCATTGCGCCGGGGATAGCTCATGCAGGCAACCTACCCGGGGTTAGACGCGGCGCCAGATTGGGCCAGCTGCGGTGTCTTCGATCTCGATGCTTCGGGCTTGGAGTTCGTCGCGGATACGATCGCTTTCGGCGAAGTCTTTGGATTCGCGAGCTGCCTGGCGGGCCGCGACGAGTGCGTCGATCTCGGTGTCTTCGCCACTCGTACCATCGCCATCGGCGCCGGCCGCTGCTCTGGTGACCAATCCCAAGACGCCGGTGAGTTCATCGATTGTTGCGGCGATGCTCGAAGCTGCATCGAGGTCGTCGTTATCGACTGCGGTGTGTCCGGCGCGCACGAGTTCAAAGATCGTGGCGACCGCGGCGGGTGCGCCGAAGTCGTGTTCCATTGCTTCGGTGAACGCTGCGACCTCGTCGGCTCGAAGCGGAGCGTCGGCATCGAGATCGAGCACGCTGGTGCGTCGCTTGAACGCATCGAGCCGCTCGAGCGCAGCAGTGGCGCCTTCCATTGCTTCGTCGCCCAGCTCCATGACTTTGCGGTAGTGGGTCTGCAACATGGCGAGCCGCAGTGCGCGGGGATCCCACATGTCGAGAACGTCGCCGAGCGTCTTGAAGTTGTTCAGCGACTTCGACATTTTCTCGCCGCCGATGTTGAGCATGGCGGAATGAATCCAGCCCCGCGCAAAGGGGTGGCCGGCGGCCTCTGACTCGGAACGCTCGTTTTCGTGATGAGGGAAGGCCAGGTCAGTGCCGCCACCGTGGATATCGAACCCGTCGCCCAAGATGTCGAGCGCCATGGCAACACATTCGATGTGCCAGCCGGGGCGTCCGTCGCCCCAAGGAGATGGCCATGTGGGCTCGCCAGGTTTGGCGGCCTTCCACAGTGCAAAGTCGAGGGGATCGTTCTTCTTCTCGTCGACCTCGACGCGGGCGCCGGCGCCCTCGCGCAGATCTGCGGCGCTGCGGTGTACGAGTTGGCCGTAATCGCCCTCGTAGCTAGCAACAGAGAAGTAGACGCCCTGGCCCTCGATCACATAGGCGTGCTCGCGGCCGATGAGTTGTTGAATGACGTCTTGCATCTCGTCTACGTATTCGGTGGCGTGGGGTCGATGTTGGGGATGTTCGATGTTGAGCCGGTCCATCTGGTCGATGTAGGCCTTGGTATAGGTCTCGGCGATCGCGGTTTCTGTGGTGCCTTCGGCCGCGGCTCGGTTGATGATCTTGTCGTCGATGTCGGTGATGTTGGCGACCATGGTGACGTCGAGGCCGGTCCAGCGCAAGAAGCGGGCGATCACGTCGTAGGTCAGCGCAGTACGTGCATGGCCCAGGTGGGGAACGTCGTACACGGTGGGTCCACAGGCGTAGATCGACACCTTGCCCGGTTCGCGGGGAACGAACTCGACCATCTTGTTGGTGAGGGTGTCGAAGTACTGCATGGGCACAGAGGGTAGATGCCCGACACCGCCTCCCGGTGGCCATTTTCGACAACGAATTGCAGACTCTCCTGGGGTGTCTTCAATTCGGAGGAACTACGGTCGCGGTCATGGACCCAGTAGAGGAGTGGCAGAAGCAGGTATCACCTCCATGGCCTGCGCCAGTGGTGAGTGATATCGCCATTACTGGCGACCGTTATAACTCCCGTGACTTCTGTGAGCAGGAGTGGGAGCACATGTGGACCAAGGTGTGGCTGCTGCTCGGGCGATCGGTGTTGTTGCCAGAACCCGGCGACTACCAAGTCGAAGAAGTTGGCCCCGAGTCGATCATCATGGCGCGCCAACCCGATGGTTCGGTACGAAGCTTCTACAACGTATGTCAGCACCGTGGATCTCGATTGACCTTTGCCGCCGAAGGCAGCACGAACCGCTTCAGCTGTCCCTATCACGGGTGGACCTATGACCTGGCTGGCACATTGGTCGATTTGCAGGACCCCGAGGACTTCCCGGGAAATCCGTGCCAAGACTTGCGCTTGCAGGAACTTCGGACCGAAGAATTCGCGGGTTTCGTGTGGGTGACTATGGATCCCGACGCTGGCTCGCTGGAGTCATTCTTGGGCCCGCTGCATGACGAGTGGGCGGCTTATCAGGTCGATACATGGCCTCGCGTTACCGCGCTGACCGCCAACGTGGCCTGCAACTGGAAGGTCATTCAGGACAACTTCTGCGAGAGTTACCACCTGCCCACGGTGCACCGCCAGCTCATGGAATCTCACGAGGAGTCGTACCGATATACCGACTTCCAAATGAGCGAAGCGGGCCACAACCGCATGATCATGCTCGGGGCGCAGCCGTCGGTCACGCAATACGGCGATGATCCGCCACTGCCCCAGGTGCTCCGGGACCGGCTCGAGACCTGGGAGCTTGATCCACAGGACTTTGTCGATGATCCGGTGGCGTGCCGGTTGGCGATCCAAGCTCAGATGCGCAAGCTCGGTCCCGAACGAGGGCACCACCACTATGACCAGCTGCGTGATCAACAGTTCACCGACGCGCACCACTACAACCTGTTTCCGAACTGTTCGCTGACCTTCAACGCCGACGGCTTGCTGATGCAGCGCATGCGGCCGCACCCGACCGATCCCGAGAAGTGCGTGTTCGATCACTGGTACTACGCCTTTGATGCTGTTGCGGATGGTGCCACCAACATCCGCCTCGACGGCGCCGACGCCGAGCACCAGGTCTTTGACTACGGCGATCGACCAATGGGGCTCATTCCTGATCAAGACATCAGCATCACCCAAGGACAGCAGCTCGGCATGAGGTCCCGCGGCTTCACGCATGCGATCCTGGGCGGGCAAGAAACCCGGGTGGCTTGGTTCCATCAAGTCATCGACGAGTACATCGCCGGCGACCGTCCGAAAGAAGGTTCAACATGACCGCCTCCTGGTTCACGGATCATCCTCCAAGCGAGCGGTGGCCGCACTACACCCGGGCAAACGCAGGCGAGGTCCTGCCGACGCCAGCGAGTCCGCTTGGTCAGACGTTCGGCTTCGACAAGGGCATTCTGGTCGGCTTCCAAGAAGGCTCGACCAAGACCGGCTTTTATGAACTCGATGAGTACCGCAATGAACCACCTGAGATGTGCGGATTCTTCGGCGGGTACTTCTACATCAACCTGGCGAACGTTCGTATGCAGGCGGTGCGCAACCCCGCGATCACCGTCGAGCAACTCGACATGGCGTTCTTTGGTGATCACCCCGATGTTCCGCCGTACACGCCGCATCCCGATGACGAGAAGCCTCATCTGCAACCACTTGCCGACGCCCATATGGAGTTTGTGCTCACGTCGACCGAGTGGCCCCAGTTGCTGACTGACAAGCAACAGGTTGCCGATCTGCGGGCAGGTCGGCCCGAGCTCACTGAATTGAGCGATCAGGAACTAGTTGACCGGGCGATGATGATTCTGCCGGTGCTCGTCGAACTGGGCAGCAGGCACTTGATTGCGTCGAGTTCATCCGGTATCGCTCCCGGCATGCTGGCTGCGGTAGCTGCGGCTGTCGAAGATCCTACGATTCCGATGCGGTTGCTGGCAGGCCTTGGCAACGTGGATTCTGCTGCGCCTTCCTACGCGATCTGGGATATGTCGCGAGCGATCCGCAACTCCGCGGCACTCACCGAAGCGTTCGACGCCGGTGTCGATGGGCTCGTTGGCAGGCTCGCTGTGTCGGAGTCACACGATGCCAAGGATTTCTTGACCAGCTTTGTGGAGTTCTTGGCCGAATTTGGATCCCGTGGACCGAATGAATGGGAACTGAGCGCCGAGACTTGGGAGACCGACCCCACGATTGCGTTGGCGGCAATTGAGCGGGTGCGTTTCCAGGCCGACGGGGAGAGCCCCAAGCAACGGGCGGCGCTACTCGCTGAGGAACGGGAAGTGCTCGTGCACGAGGTGCGGGCCAAGTTGGACCAGCTCGGCGATGAGACTCTGTCGGGTATGTACGAGGGCGCTTTGGTCGGCGGCAACATGATGATTTTCCGCGAGCGAGGTAAGACGAACGTGATCAAGGCGGTCCACGAGGCCCGCATGACGTTCCGTGAGCTCGGCCGACGCCACAAAACCGCAGGAACGCTCGGCGACGCAGCGCACATCTTTATGCTCACGGCCGATGAGATCCAGGGCTTTGCCGACGCTCCCGCCGAGTGGACCCAGGTGCTCGCTGATCGCTCGGCGGGCTGGAAATTGTTGTGGGAGCTTGAGCCTCCGTTCTTTATCAAGGATGGCCAGGTCCCGCCGCTGAGTGAGTGGGAACGCAAGGGCGAGAGCACTGCTGTGCAAGCCCAGGTTGGCGAAGTGCTGGCCGGCGTGCCCGGGTCACCGGGTGTGATCGAAGGCATTGCCCGCATCGTGAACGACCCCACCGATCCGGGCGATCTCGGGCCCGGCGACATCATGATTGCCCCGCTTACCGACCCGGCGTGGACGCCGCTGTTCATGGCCGCCGATGGTGTCGTGGTGAACGTGGGTGGTCAGATCAGCCACGCCATCATTGTGAGTCGCGAGCTTGGTCTTCCTTGCGTAGTGTCTGCTACCGACGCCACAGTCAAGATTCCCGATGGCGCCACGATTCGTGTCGACGGCAGCTCCGGCGAAGTCACCGTGCTGGCACTGCCATAAACGCTCGAGCTGCTTGGACCTTGGCTTTGCCGCCTTTGTTCGAGCGCTCGCGTTGCTGAGTGGGAGACTGAGCCGGTGACTACTAGCGACTCCCGCTGGAATCTGAACATCCACTACCACTCGGTGTTCCATAGCGTTACACCTTCGGGTGCGCGAACGGCGCTGGATGTTGGCTGTGGGGACGGTCTCTTGTCCTTTGAGATGGCAGATCGAGGGTTGGAGGTCGTTGGTATCGACCCACACCGTGAGAGCATCGATAGGGCTAGAGCCGATCCGCGAGCGTCGCGGCAAACCGAGTTCGTATGCGGCGACTTCTTCGCTCATTCCTTTGGGCCTGCGTTGTTCGACCTGGTTGCCACAAGCGCCATGCTCCATCACGTAGATGCTCGAAGCGGGCTTCGGCGAATGAAGGAGTTGGTGCGCCCGGGTGGTGTGGTCGCCGTTGTCGGATTCGCTCAGCCCTCTACTGTGGAGGACAGGGTGTTGATGCTTGCGGGCGCCGCAGTCAAGACTGTTCATCGGTTTCGTCGAAGCTACTGGGAACACAACGCCCCCGTCTGCTGGCCACCTCCCCTGACGACCGGCCAAATGCGCGCAATCGCCAACGATGAAATCCCTGGGGCGACGTTTCGTCCTCTGATGTCAAACCGCTTCTCGCTCATCTGGAAAGCACCCACGCCGTAGATCGCACGACGGTGTACCTAAAGCGTTGGCTCGCCAGCGTTTCTGGGCACTTCGCCTAACGAAATGTGGTGGCTAAGCTCGCTCTAGGGCGCGTAGACACCTGTGCGGCCTTGGGCCTAGCTTGGTCCGCACGATGCCGAAGTATCGAACGGTCCGAGCGGCGTTTGGGGCGCGGCTCGCTGAGCGAGTGCCGCAAGTGCTGGTGCGTGGCTGCTAATGCTGCGGTGGCCTAGGTCCGGAGCGGGGCCTGACCTTTGCAGGGTCGGGGCGGTCGAGGCGCTGGCAGTTCGTGGGGCAGCGCTGGGCGTAGTTTCCATTCGCCACTGTTTCGGTCGCGATACAGCGTCTGTTCGTCTTGGTGGAGGCGCTGATGGCAGTCGTTGCAAACCAAGGCGAGCTGGTCGATGTCGGTGCGACCCTGGTTCGACGAGCTCCACGGCATGATGTGGTGAGCAACGCATTTACTGTGGTGGGCGCTGCAGAGCACGCAACCCTTGTCTCGAATAGTCAGGCCCAGGATTTGGCCCTGCGAAGCGAGCCGGGCAGTACGCCCGAGCCAGAGAAGTTGCCCGTCGTGGCCGAATAGCGCGCCCACGATGTCGGGATCTGCGCCCACGTAATCTGCGAGTACGGAATCGGCGATAGGCCCATGACCGATCATCTGTGCGGCTTGGTCATGATCGAGCCCGAGGTACTTCTCGAGAGTCACGCCGACCACGATTGTTGGTTGAGTTTTTGTGATCTTTGGTGAGTGCCGCGTAGATCCTTTTGCGGGCCGGGCGTCGCTCGTTGGGTCGCAGTCCGCCCGCTCGCTGGGCGGAAAGCTGGTGGCTGGCCCCTTAAAAGTGTCGGCGGCGGCGTCGAACATTCGTTGGTCATGGGTTCGAGGATGCTGCCCAAGAGGCAGATCGCGCCCGCCATCTCGGTTGTAGAGAGCGTTGGCGCCCCGGCTGACACTGGCCCAGATCTGGTCGATAGTTTCGCGGTCGCCGGCGAACATGACGGCCTCGCAGCCGTCTTTGGTACGGAACCGCGAGACCCGACGCTGGCGGCGTTGCTTATCGTGGCGTGACTGCTCTTTGTCTGAAGATGATGTCTTGGCCACGTAGTCGTCGATCACCGATTTGCCCTTGTCGGGGTCAACCGCGGCAACCTGGCCGATCAGGGCCTCGTCGGTGAGCGAGGCACCCCCGGTCTTTTCGGCGGCATCGGCCAGCAGATCAACCTGTTCGCCGGAGAGCTCATCTTGAGCCATCTTGTCGGCGAGCTCTGCGTTTTTCTTGATGGCTGCAGCTCGCTTGGCGCTGCGACGGCGAGCAGATCGAGAGGCCTTACCGCCCTTGCCGGCAATTGATTCGGCCGCTTTCGTATTGCCGTCGGTGCCGATCACGCTGGCCAGTGCCAGAGCTTCGGCTGCATCGAGCTGGGCTCGGTATCGACTCAGTAGCGGCACGGCGATGCGAGCAGGAAGGTGCGACACGTGAGCGACCGCCACGGCAATGCCGGCATCGGCCTGGTGGCGCGACGGCCCGCTGTCCTGGTCGAAATTCAGTACCGCTGCCATGGCTTCAACTCTCTCATAGGGGTATGACAATCTCGGCAGCAAATCACTCGAATAGGCAAGAAATTCTACAATTTGTTGCCACCTCCCATCACCGGCAACTGCACGGGTGCGTTCTCCACGCTGCATCAGATGCAGTTCGGCCAAAAGCAGTGAGAAGGCGCTCGGTGTCTAGTGTTGCGGTGTGACGAGTGATGATTACGGGTTCGACCTTGGAGCCCACACCCGAACCATCTCAACCGATTCTGCCGACGCTCAGCGGTGGTTTGACCGAGGTCTGAATTGGTCCTACGCGTTCTCGCGAGAAGAGGCTCACCGTTGCTTTGAGAAGGTCGTCGAACATGACCCGACCTGTGCCATGGGCTACTGGGGTCTCGCGTATTCGCTCGGGCCGTATTACAACGGGCCGTGGGATCGCATGCCGCCGCCCCTGCGAGCGCACGTGAACGAGCAAGTCCATGGCTTCATTCGCCAGGCCCAAGAACACACCGCCAGCGCATCGCCAGCCGAGCAAGCCCTCATCGCCGCATACGCAATCCGATGCCCCGAGCCTGCCAACGATGACCTCGAGGTATACACCAGCTGGGACGACGAGTACGCCCGAGCTATGGCCGCAGTAGCCGTCGAGTTCGGCGACGACGACGATGTCACTGCGTTGGCGATCGACGCCTACATGTGCCGCACGCCGTGGCAGCTATGGGACCTGGAAAAGCGCACCCCGGCAGAAGGTGCCTCGACGGTCGAAGCGCTAGCTCTGCTCGATCATGCGTTGGAGCGAGCCCAGTCCCAAGGTCGTCCGCCGCATCCGGGTTTGCTGCACTTCAAGATCCACATCATGGAGATGTCGCCTACCCCCGAGGCTGGCTTGCCGGAAGCCGACGTGTTGCGCGGGCTAATCCCCGACGCAGCACACCTGGTGCACATGCCCTCGCACCTGTACGTGCTGTGCGGTCTCTTCCAAGACTCGCTCGACGCAAATATCGAGGCCGTGGTGGCCGACGCGAAATATATGGCGGCCAATCCCGAGATCGGGATCTACTCGATCTACATGCTGCACAACATTCACTTCCAGATGTACTCGGCCATGTTCCTTGGCCAGTACGAAGCCGCGCTTCGAGCCGGCAATCTGATCTGGGAGACCGTGACCCCCCAGGCCCTGCAGCATGAGAATGAGTTCTTAGTCAACTACCTCGAAGCGTTCTACGGCATGAAGGTGCACGTCTACATCCGCTTCGGCAAGTGGCAAGAACTCATCGACGAGCCAATGCCGCCAGATCCTGAACTGTTCTGTGTCACGACCACTCTGTGGCACTACGGCAAGGGGGTGGCCTACGCCGCGTCGGGCGATGTCGACAACGCACGTGCGCAGCAAGCGCTCTTCGCCGAGGCCTTCGAGCGAGTGCCCGAAGAACGCATGGTGTTCAACAACGAGAGCCGCGACATGCTGCGCGTCGCCGAAGCGATGCTGGCCGGCGAAGTCGAGTACCGGCGAGGCAACTTTGACCAAGCGTTCGCCGATCTACGTCGCTGCGTGGACCTGTATGACCAGTTGAACTACAGCGAACCGTGGGTGTGGATGCAACCGCCTCGCCACGCGCTCGGCGCGTTGCTGCTCGAACAAGGTCATGTCGACGAAGCGGCCGCGGTCTACCGAGCCGACCTCGGACTCGATGACACACTGGTGCGTCCCTCACAACATCCCGGCAACGTGTGGGCGTTGCACGGCTACCTCGAATGCTGCCAAGCGCTGGACCGCGCCGAAGAAGCCGCCGAAATCGAAGCCCAACTTGCCGCAGCGTCCACCGTCGCCGACGTCGATGTGACCTCGTCGTGCTTCTGTCGCCTGGAAGCATCTCCCTGCTGCGACTGAGCCCGAGATAGTCGCCTAGCTCTGGCTGCGCACCAGGCTGCCCGGGCGGGCGCCGGTGTCCTGGTCGTTGCGGCGGGTGAGCTGACCCTTGCAAAAGGTGGCTACGTAACCCTGCACCGGCTGCATAAGCCGGGTCCCGCCGGCGGGTAGATCGTGGTGGGCGACGGGTGGTGCCACCCCAAGGTTCGCGTGATCGATCACATTGATGTCGGCGCGCTTGCCGACTTGTAGTGAGCCTCGATCGCTAAAGCCATACAGCGCGGCGTTGCGAGCGGTCTGCTTGTGCACGAGCAACTCGAGTGGAATCTGTTCACCCTTGGTCCGGTCTCGGGTCCAGTGGGTGAGCTGCGTGGTGGGCATGGTTGCATCGCAGATCAGCGTTACATGGGCGCCGGCATCGCTGAGCCCGGTAACCGTGTCGGGGTGCATGAGCATCTCGCGAAGCACGTCCATGCGGGCGCTGGTGTCAACTGTGCTGAGCGAAGCGAATCGGGTGCCGTCGTCTTCGAGCAAGAAGTCGTACATGACGTCCATAATGTCGCGACCTTGGGCGGCGGCGATTGCGCCCAAGGTCTGGTCCTGGTTGGGTTCATAGTCGACCGGGTTGTTCAACGGATACATGACCGGAGCGGCCCGAGTGAAGAGCCCGTACACGTTCTCCATCGAACCGGGCGCTTCGGGTCGCACGCTGTCTTCGTGCATGAGCGCACGACGAATCTCGGGATCGCGCATTGCCTGAGCTCGTTCCGCGACCGGCAGGTGGGCCAGCTTTTCCAGATAGGTCGGCTTGCGCATGAAGGCGTGGTAGGCGCTGAGTCCGGTCAGGAAACCGATCGGGCGCGATGACACCTGGGGATAAAGCTGTGCGCCCTGGGCGTTGGCTTGTTCGGTGAGTTGCAAGATCTCACGCCACAAAGCAGGGTCGTAGTCGGGGGACTGCACGAGCGTGAAGGTCACCGGCCGCCCCGACACCAGGGAGAACTCGCGCATGAGTTCGTGCTCGGCCTGTTGGGTTGTCTTCTCGCCGCCGAGACCTTCGAGCTTGCCCACCGTGCCCGCCGGGATCATCTCGAACACGCCCTTGCCGACTTCGCCCATAGCGCGAGCAATGGCCATGAGTTCTTCGCCCGGAGCGAACGTGCCCGGAACGGGTTCGCCCCATTTGGCACGGTGGCCGATGGTGCGGCTGGTGCTGAAGCCGACGGCACCCGCCTGGACTGCTTCGGCGACGATGCGGCCCATTGTGTCCATCTCGGTCGCGGTGGCATCTTCGTTCAAACGGCCGCGTTCGCCCATGGCGTAGAAGCGGACGGCACCGTGGGCGATCTGAGCGCCAACATCGAGCGAGAATCGGCGACTGGCGATGTAGTCCATGTACTCGGGGAAGCTCTCCCAGGAGCCCCACTCGATGCCCTCGTGTAGCGCTGCGCCGGGGATGTCTTCGACGCCTTCCATCAGTTCGATGAGGTCGACCTCTTTGCCGGGAGATACTGGTGCGAAGCCGACTCCGCAGTTACCCATGACCACGGTGGTGACGCCGTTGTGTGAGGACGGGGCCATCTCGTCGTCCCAACTGATTTGGCCGTCGTAGTGGGTGTGTACGTCGACCCAACCCGGTGTTACGAGTGCGCCGTCGGCGTTGATGATCTCGGTCGCAGCTGCGTCGATTGATCCACCGACTTCGGCGATGACGCCGTCGCGCACGGCGATGTCGCCGGTGATTGCGTCGGCACCGGTTCCGTCGACGATCGTGCCGCCCTTGACTACATAGTCGAACATGGTGACCCCCAGGGAGTTGCTTCGATGCTTTGAAGCTACTGCAACGACCTCAACCGGGGGCAACTCCAGCAGTGAGCTCGGCTCGCCCCAGAGATCGGCCGCGACTGGTCAGGCGGCGTAGTTGCGAAGCACGCTCAGAGCTTGGGCGGCGGCGGGTCCGGACACGGCCAAGCCGGAATCGACTCCGGCGAGCCGACGGGCGCCGACTCGGCAGAAGGACGCGCCTGATCCGGTGATCCATTCGGTCGCAGACTCGGGCCCGAAGGTCCAAGTCGCGCCCGAAGGAGCGTCGAGCGTGCACCGCACCTCGAATGGTTCGATATCGGCGAGGCCCATCGCATAGGGGAGCGTGGCATGGCCGAGCCAGGCAATGTGGCGCAGGCGTTCGGTGTCCTCGAGGGCGATGTCGAGTGGCTCGCAGATGTCCAACGCGTGGGCCCAGTGTTCGGCGAGTCGAGTCGTTGCCAGCGTTCGCGGCTTGAGCGGAGCCGCCGCCCAACGCACCGCCACGGTTGGATCGGCGCGACCCAAAGCAGCAACGGACGCGGAGGACGCTGCTCGCCATCTCTCCAACGTGTCAGCAGCTGGCGTTGGGTCGTTGTGAACCCGTACGTCGATGGCTTGATCGAGGGTTACGTCGCGGGTGGTCCACTCACCGGTTGGCTCACCAAGCGATTCGGTCACGCCCTCTTCGGTCTGAGCGAGATGAATCACAACATCTCGCATCGTCCACCCATCAAGTGCCGATGGCATGATCCACTGGTCGGGCGTGAGTCCAGCCAAGATCGACTCGAGGCGCTCGTACTCAGCTGCGAGGTCGGTCAAGATGTCATCCAGCGCGCCAGTCATCGCAACATCCTGGCCCAACTGCTCTAGCCGGTCCAATAGCAGGGCAGAGGTCGGGCAACCCAGGCGTGGCTGAATCCGGCAAGTAGAGCCAGGGACCTCCTAGTAGGGTGTGGCCCCTAGCCCACGTAGCTCAGTCGGATAGAGCGGGGACCTCCTAAGTCCTAGGCCGTCGGTTCGATTCCGGCCGTGGGCGCTGCAATTGCAACG
>ENA-ORXT01001454-ORXT01001454.1-marine-metagenome-genome-assembly--contig:-NODE-1454-length-31769-cov-21.888142_pt1 | contig 31769 bp, 23 predicted proteins | sample MGYA00237868_ERZ511482 | MGnify/ENA metagenome assembly ERZ511482 | reverse complement strand
CACCTACTATCCCTTACGCAAGGGACGAACAATCGCGAGGCAGAAAAACGAACAATCACGGGATTTGTCAAAGAACCATAATTATAAATGAATTTATTTTTACTAAAAAACGAAAATTATACTTCGTATGTCTGTGTGAATTCGGTGTTTTATATGATAGTAACCCAGACATTCTTGTCTGGTTATAGTCGAATTTAATTTTATTATTTAACAAAAAATGTAACACAAACACTTGTACCAACGAATGACGGTACTCCTTTATGCCCCTTTACAGACAAGAATGTCCGTGTTACGTACAAATATTTCCCACAGACAAGAATGTCTGTGTTACGATTATGATACCAGCAAATGTAGAATATTATCGCCCCGGTACAGTTCGGGAAGCCCTCGAAATGCTTCAAAAATTTGGTGAAGACGCCAAATTATTGGCAGGCGGACACAGTTTGATTCCTGCTATGCGTTTGCGACTCAGCACACCTTCGCACTTGGTGGATATTGCGGGGATTCCGAACCTCGGCGGAATCAATGATAATGATGACCACATCGCGATAGGCGCAGGAGCAAAGCACAACGAAGTGGCAAACTCTTACCTCATCGGCGAACACCTAAATATGCTTGCAGAAGCAGGAAATATGATTGGTGATGTACAAGTCCGTAATTTCGGAACTATCGGCGGAAGCCTCGCACACGCTGACCCTGCGGCGGATTGGCCCGCGTTGATGTTGGCGTCTGATGCCACGATAGTCGTCGAAAGTCTGACTGGTAAACGCGAGATAGCGGCAGCCGATTTCTTTCAAGGTTTGTTCATGACAGGCTTGAATGACGATGAGATTTTGACGGAAATACGCATCCCAAAACCACCGAAAGGTACGCGCTCAACGTATCAGAAATATGTACAACCTGCCTCGCGGTTTGCGATAGTGGGCTGTGCTGCAATGATTTCTGGGAATGGTACGATTGATAATGCGCGAGTGGCATTTGCGGGCGTTTCCGCGAAACCATTCCGTGATACGGATGTAGAAAATGCGCTTACAGGTAAGGCGAGAGGTGAAGCAACCTTTAGCGATGCCGCAAGCAAAGCTGCCGAAGGTGTATCAATAATGAGCGACCATTTTGCATCAGAAAAATACCGCCGTAGTATAGCGAAAGTCTATGCAAAACGGGCTTTGATGAAACTTATTTAGTACCGTAGCATGGTGCTTTCAGCCAGTGCTGCATTGGAACGCATGTAGTACGCGAGGCACACGGGCTATAAGTGCCGTGCTACCTTATCAATCACAAATCAGCATGATGGGTGAGGTTTGGATGGTATTGCTTTCATTGCCCGCTTTATCGAACATGCGGACGGTGTAGACAATTTCTTCAGGATTGGCATTGGGCGTAGGTAGGCAAATCGGGTTGCTATTGAGGCAGCAGGAAGCGAAAACGAGTAAGGAGATTTTGCCGGAAATGCCGTTGGTCGCGCCTTGTTGTGGTATAACGGGAACTTTGAAGGTTTCCTCAAATCCGGTGCGACTATCGGTGATAATGACATTATTGTCGGGGTCGTCGAGGTCTAGTCCAATATCGCCATCGCCATCGGTGTATGAGAAGGCAATTCTGAAGGTATCAATGGCTTGCAGAACTTCTGATTTGGAGATGTTTAGAAATTCGATTTCGGGTTCGATAGGGTAGTCGGGCGGCTGTACGCAAGCAGTGATTGCAAGCATTATTAAGATGGATAGTAGAATGATATTTTTCATAAACGAAATTTTTATTTTAAAACGCTTGTGAAAGATATAATGTTTTTCTGATAAAAACTAAGTAGTCATTCAAGTTATTTATTTTCTTTCACTTAGGGATGAAAAGATAATAAACGCTACATCTTCACGCCATTATTTTTTTCGTCTTCCCTTACAGAATGAAAGGCACACAGGCTTCCTGCTTGCACTGCGTTGGTTCGTCCTGTTTTATCGAAATAAGGTGTCGATATAGCGCGATGCAGGCAGGAGGCCTGTGTTATTTTCCTCGGAAATAAATTTCATTTTATATTTTTGATGGAGCATTTATCGAATGAATTTTGAATGATATAAAATGTTGATTATATTTGGGCGAATTCATTTATTTCCCGAAACGAGTACGGGATTTCATTTTACTCAACATTAAAATTTAATATTATGAAAATTTATCGTTTGTTAATACTGAGCCTTGTGTTAGGTGTAACATTTGGTGCTTGTAAGAAAAAAGCAGACCCTAAGGCTGCGGCTACCTCACTTTGTGCTTGTCATGAGCCTGTACAATCGCTGCAAGAGGATATGAAAGCAGCAGCAGGAAATACCGCAAAACTCACAGAGATTGCCAAGAAAGTTAGCGCAGCAAACAAAGCGGCTTCTGATTGCATTCAAGAAACTGTTGGGAATATGGGGGCATCACTCGAAAAAGACGGCTTTAAATCTAGCTTATTGAACGAGATGAAAGTACAATGCCCGGAGGCACAGAAGTTGTATTCAAGGTTTGTGAAGTAATTGACACAGACAAGAGTACGTTTAAATTTTTCTGCCTGAAAACCAATATCTTATGAACTTGGCTTCACATCAAATCAGTCATTTATCCCGATAAACTCTCTCTTTGATGCTTCGCCAAAACCATTCCCGAACGCTTTCGGGATTGATTATCAGTTTGAAAAAAAATTAAATATGTTTTAAAATAAAAAAAGCCTATCCAAACGGATAGGCTTTTTTTATTTTCTGTATAAAAGTTCGCGATTAAGCACCTTCTTCTACTACAGGTGTTTCTGTTTTAGTCGGTTCTTCAGTAGTTGTTGGTGCAGGCTTAGCTTCCTCTGTTGTTGCCGATTTTTTGTCATCATCGAAAACTACAAAGTTGATTTCTGCCTGTACCTCGGGGTGCAGGTTAGCAATTGCGGTGTATTCACCGAGTGTCTTGACATCTTCGTTGAGTTTGATGTCGCGGCGTTCGATTTCTACATCAAGTTGTTCTTTGATAGCAGCAGCGAGTTGTACATTGGTTACACTACCAAAGATTTTGTCAGTTGTACCCGTCTTAGCGGCGATTTTGATGACAGCATCTTTGAGTTTGCCTTCGATTACTTGGAATACGCCCAACATTTGCTGACGGCGAGCGCGTTCTTTATCAAGCCGCTCGTCGAGTTTAGCACGGTTGGCAGGGTTGGCAATAACTGCCAATTTTTGTGGGATGAGGTAGTTACGACCAAAGCCGTTTTTGACATTGACTACATCGTTTATGTAGCCGAGTTTGTCCACATCTTTCAGTAATATGACGTCCATGATGTTTATATTTTTAGAAATCCATAGTCTGTAGTCCATAGTTCATAGTAAGAAAAATTCGTAACTATGGTCTATCAACTATTGACTATCGACTATTTATTTTAACAAATCTGCTACATATGGAAGCATAGCGAGGTGACGCGCACGCTTGACTGCAGTAGCAATTTTACGTTGAAATTTCAGTGAGTTGCCAGTAATACGGCGCGGGAGTAATTTCCCTTGCTCATTGATAAATTGAAGTAAGAAATCAGGGTCTTTATAATCTATATGTTTGATACCGTACTTACGAAAACGACAATATTTCTTGCGATTGTTTCCGATATTCGGATTGCTAAGAAATTTAATGTCCTCTCTTGAAGTTCTACCGGATCTTTTTTGAACTGCCATTTTTATTAAGTTTAGAGATAAGTCACAACTTATCCGTACATAAATTTAGGTTTGAACTTACCCTTTTTTATCAGAATCAGTTAAATCACCAAGAATGTCACCGTCAAGGCTTACTTCTTCGGCTACATCTACTGCGGTGTCTACAGTTTCGACTACTGGCTCGGCAGTTGCTTTAGCTACGTCTGCTGGCACTTCTACTGTTTTAGCTACGTCTGCGGGTACTTCTACTGTTTTTGCTACATCAGCGGGTACTTCTACTGTTTTTGCTACATCAGCGGGTACTTCTACTGTTTTTGCTATACCAGCTTCTGCGTCGGTAACTTTTGCTTTAGCTAGAGCAGCATCTTCTTTTGCTTTTGCTCTTTCAGCGGACTTTTTCTTCTGTGATTTTCTATTGGTCGCTCGTTTTTCTTTGTTGGAAGCTTCTTGCTCGGCGCGTTCTTTGGCGCGTTCTGCTGCCAAATCATTTTTACGCTTGTCAATTACACCGGAGCGTTTGTCTTCGTTGTACTTGACACCAAATTTGTCGAGTCTGACAGAAAGGAAGCGCAAAATACGCTCGTCACGGCGGAAAACTAATTCCATTTTATCAATGATTTCCCCGTTTTCAGATTTGTACTCTATGGTAAAGTAGATACCAGAATTGTGTCTTTTAATAGGGTAGGTGAGTTGGCGTAAGCCTATCTCATCCACATGAACTATCTCGCAACCTTCTTTTTCGAGAATGTCTTTGTAGTTCTTTACTGCCTTTTTTATTTCACCATCAGGCAGTGCCGGAACGACGATGAAAGTGGTCTCGTATTGACGCATTAAATAAATTAAGTTTAAGTTTAAGCTAAAGTCGAAGTTTTTTATCAAAAAAATAAACCCCTTGTGTGACTTGCCTTCACTTTAAATGAATTAATATTTTTGGGCGTGCAAATGTACGACTTTTCCCTGAAAATGTATAATTTGATTAGGAAAAATCTAATTTTGCGTTTACCGCTCAATAACCGATGGTAAATATTTCATAGTTGTTGTCATCTTTTAACGGTTATTGTTTCGCAACGCATTGATTTTTAGCGGTTTAATTATTTTAAATTCAACATCCACTCATTTAAAATTCATAAATGTCAGAACAAATAAAACGAACAGAACTCAACGACCTCGGCGAATTTGCGCTTATCGAACACCTCACGCACGATTTTCCTTTACAACATAAATCAAGTGTAAAAGGTGTCGGCGATGATGCCGCGGTTATCAATAATGCTAATTTTCAGACGGTCGTTTCTACGGATTTGCTGGTCGAAGGGATTCATTTTGATATGGCTTATGTGCCTTTGAAACACTTGGGCTACAAGGCGGTGGTTGTCAATCTATCGGATATATATGCCATGAATGCACAGCCTAAACAAATAACGGTTTCGCTGGCAATATCGAGCCGATTTTCGGTGGAGGCTTTGGAGGAATTGTATGCTGGGATTCGTCAGGCTTGTGATTATTATAAGATAGATTTGGTGGGTGGTGATACGACTTCTTCGTTGAGCGGTTTGCTGATTAGTGTGACGGCAGTAGGGCAGTGCGAAGCGAGTAAACTCGTATATCGAAGCGGTGCGAAACCTGGCGATATTCTTTGTATGACAGGCGATTTAGGGGGGGCGTATTTGGGTTTGCAAATATTGGAACGCGAGAAGCAAATCTATCTGGAACACCCCGGCGTGCAGCCCGAATTGAAAGGTCACGACTATATCATCGGACGCCAATTGAAGCCCGAAGCGCGCGAAGATACGATTGAACAATTGGCTAAGGCTGAGTTGGTTCCGACTTCGATGATTGATATTTCTGATGGTTTGGCTTCGGAGGTTTTACATATATGTAAGGCGTCGGGTGTAGGTGCTTTTGTGGAGGAAGGGCATGTGATGATTAAGCAGGAGGTGTTTCAGACGGCGTTGGATTTTCGACTAGACCCGATTACGTGTGCGCTGTCGGGCGGCGAGGATTATGAATTGCTATTTACCGTGAAAGCGGAAGATATTGAGAAGGTACGATTTATGAACGATATCGCCATCATCGGCGAAATCGTGGACGCAAAAGACGGTGCTACATTACATACTAAAGGCGGCAATATTCACCCCTTGAAGGCGCAAGGCTGGAAGCACTTTCAGTAGCGAGTTGCGAGTTAACGAGTTATGAGTTGCGAATTAACGAGTTGACGAATCACCTTTTATCAGATCGTCGATGTCGATGTTGACGAGCCATTTGTCGGCTTGTTTGATGTAGGGGATGGCAAATTCATCGCCATTGGGGTCGCAGCAGAATTGGCAGGTGGCTTTATCTTCTTGAGCATTGCATTTTATTTTTTCGACCTTCATATCTAAGGCGGTAGGTTGCCCCAACTCTATCATACTGGCGGTGCGGTAGGCGAGGAAGCGTTTGGTGCTTTCTGTGCCGAGTTGTCCGGCGAGGTGGTTTTCGCCTTTGTTCATATGTTGGATGAATTGGCGGGTGCGGTCTTCGAGTTCTTTGTTGCCTTCGGAGCAGGAAATGAACAGTATTAGAGGCAATAGAAGTAAAATGGCTTTTTTCATTTATGTGCGTATTGATGATTATTTCTTTCCTATTGTGACGTATTTTACCTGTAACTGTAACAGGGTTTTTGAAGGTTAGGGAAGAGGAAGAAAATAATCTACCCCAAATGAAGAAGTTATTTAATTTCTTTCACTAAGTGAAACATATAAGAAAAAGAACAATTCAGACGGGTAGATTATTTTTTTCGTCTTCCCTTATTCAATATTTCGAGCAATAAATTTTCATGCGTTTGCCCTTGACTCTAATAGTGGTGCTACCGCTCTACGGGCGCACCTCCTTTAGAGTCTTAGTGCCATTTTGGCAGTAAAAATGTAATGGTACGGGATTTGAAAAACCATTAAAAACTAATTCACTTTACAAGTCAAATTAATAAAAAAATATGAAAAAAGGTAATATTTCAGTACAGACGGAGAATATATTTCCTATCATCAAACAGTTTCTTTATTCTGACCAAGAGATTTTTCTCCGCGAATTAATATCGAATGCCGTTGATGCCACTTCTAAAATAAAAACCCTTGCATCTAAAGGCGAAACTACGGGCGAACTCGGTGATTTGACCATCGAAATCAAACTGGATACTGATGCTAAAACACTGACCATTAGCGATAAAGGCATCGGAATGAGCGAAGAGGAAGTACAAAAGTACCTCAACCAAGTTGCCTTTTCGAGTGCACAAGAGTTTTTGGAAAAATACAAAGAGGAGAGTTCGATTATCGGACATTTCGGTTTGGGTTTTTACTCGGCATTCATGGTGTCAGAGAAAGTAGAAGTCATCACAAAGACCTATAAAGACGGAAAATCCATCAAATGGACTTGTAAAGGCGATCCGGAATATACCATCGAAGATGCTGACAAAACGTCACGTGGTACAGACATTGTGTTGCATATTGGCGAAGACAGTACAGAGTTTTTGGAAAAAAGCCGTATTCAAGGTTTGTTGGATAAATACTGTAAGTTTTTGCCGGTTGAAATCAAATTCGGCACAAAAACCGAAACGATTTATGAAGGAGAAGGAGAGGAGAAAGAAGCAAAACAAATCGAAACGGAGAATATCGTCAATAATCCGAATCCGCTCTGGAAGAAAAAACCAAACGAGTTGACGGATGAAGACTATAAGGCATTTTACAATGAATTGCACCCGCATAGCGCGCCGCCTTTATTCTGGATTCACCTGAATATTGATTATCCGTTTAACCTGACGGGCGTTTTATATTTCCCAAAATTGACGAATAATATTGAGGTACAGAAAAACAAAATCCAACTATACTCCAACCAAGTATATGTGACAGATAATGTGGGCGAAATCGTACCAGAATTTCTCACCTTATTGCATGGTGTGATTGATTCGCCGGATATTCCTTTGAATGTATCGCGTAGTTATTTGCAGAGTGATAAAAGCGTGAAACAAATCACGAGTTATATTACGAAAAAGGTAGCGTCTAAGTTGGAAGAGATGTTCAAGCAAGACCGCGAGAATTTTGAGCAGAAATGGGAAAATATGGGTGTTTTTGTGAAATATGGCATGTTGTCGGAAGAAAAATTTTATGAGAAAGCAGAAAAATACGCTTTGCTCAAAAATGTCAATGACCAACATTTCACGATAGAAGAATACCAAGAAAAAATCAAACCTACACAGACTGACAAAAATGAGCGTTTGGTGATATTATACACCAATAATCCGGCAATGGAGTTGGATAATTACACCACTGCGGCGCAAGGTGCGGGCTACGATGTCTTAAAGTTTGACCAACCGCTTGACAATCACTTTATCCAAAAACTCGAAACTTCGCTCGAAGGCGTGACCTTTACGCGCGTCGATTCGAATACGCTCGACAAGCTCATCGACAAGGACGAAAAACGCGAATCCGTCCTCAATGAAAAGCAGCAGGAAAAAGTGAAAACCGTCTTTATGGAACAAGTCACGGATATGGGCGCGAGTGTTTCACTCGAAGCCTTATCGCCTGACGAACAGCCGGTTATCATCACCAAGCCGGAGTTTATGCGTCGTATGCGTGAGATGTCCGCTATGCAAGGTATGGACATGGGCGCGATGCCTGATTCGTATAATGTCGTGGTGAATACCAACCACCCACTTATCGCAGAACGCCTCCTCAATGCAAAGAAAAAGCAACCTGATTTGGCAAAGCATTTGTATAATCTCGCACGCTTGAATCAAGGGATGTTGCAGGGTACAGAGTTGGCAGATTTTATTAATAAGAGCATTGAATATTTGACGAAGTAATCGTCATACAAATATCATATTATTTGTGACAGGACATTTTTCTATGGAAAGGTGTCCTTTTTTTTGTAAATAAACAGGTAATTTTATACATCTAATTTTAATCACAAAAAACTACCTTACAATCTATTAAATATTACAAATATTATTTTTTACTAAAAATAAACACGTAAATAGAATCAAAATTTGTCTGTATCGTATCGAAAAAGTATATAGTTTTACGATAAGTTATTTCCTAAATCTAAAATCGTTATTTATGAAGAAGTATTTAATTCTTCTGTTGACGCTGTGCTTATTTGCGTACTCATGCGAACAACAGAACATGACCACCGAATTGCTTACCCAAAATGATACTCTCACCGATAGAGGACAGCTCTGTAACCTAACTCAAATTCCACTCTATATTCCACCGATAACGAATGTGCAAGGCAATATAGATTTCGCCACTGCATTTCCAATTACCGAAAGTACGGATTACGAGTCGTTTAATAACGTCAATGTAGCTGTTCAAAATATTTCTTATAGTGTAAATGGAACACCAACAACAGGCTCATCATTTGCGCAGCAAAATGATACAAACTACAATTTAAAAATAGGTGTTACCTATCAAAACGGGGCATCTTGGGCTACGGATGAGTTTTCCATACAATTTAAAGTCAGCAACGGACAATTGATATGGGAAAGCCGCAATTCCTGCTTGTATGACGACGGCAGAAACAATGAAATTGACTCCAGAACTATTCAATCCGTAATTATAGCTGATTAAGCACTCATCTTGGAGGAAAGCACTCAAGCCGTAATATATTTCGGTTTGAGTGCAAAATTATCTTTCACATCAATTCTTCAGCTTTTTCTATAAGCCATCTCTTGGCAGTGACATTATTACAAGACTTAATCCTTTCTAAAATCGGAGCTACATTAGGTCTGTATTTTATGTGGCGTATATTTTCCAGTTCACATGCAAATCTGATGAAATTCTGTATCTCCTCAACAAAATTTTTGGCAAGTTTCCTACTGCGAAGGCTTCTTCGTAAAAAGTCTTTAAAAGCCTGTGCAAAGGGATTGAATAATTTACTAAATTCCAGTTCATAATAGCACCGTAGCCGGAGTGTTCGGTCGTAAACTTCATGGAGTGGGCTACGGAATTTAGTATGCAACAATCTATCTATAACCTGCTCATATAATCTGTCTTGAAAATCCACAATTGCGTGAGCAATAGACATAAAAGCCTCTCCTTCATCCTCGCTTAAAGTAATCCCAAAGGTATCAATAAAATACCTCGCCCAGTCCAAATCTCCAAAGGAACAAGCCGTACTCACTATATTCAAAAAACGGAAACCGGACAAATTTTCTTCCCTAAAAATCCATCGTTTTTCTATGGCTTGTTTGTTCAATTCAAACGCCCTTCGGTGTGCCTCACGTTTATCAACTGTCCTATCACGCAAAGAAATATGATTCAGTAAATCTATCAAATCATTGCGTTCCGACTCATCAAATGACAATACATTCTCAATAAACTGTTCTTCCAAGTGGGGATAATTTTGAAAATGTTCGTTTACAAGTACATCAAGCAACTCTGCCAAAAACTCAATCTGACTATCCTGCAAAGACTTATTATTTTCAAGAATTTCGCGGATGAGGTATTGTTTTTTGATAAAGTTTGCGCCTGATATATTCACAAAATCTTCTGATATTTTAAGGCAAGAAGTCCAGAATAATTTTTCGGCAAAATAATACTTATCCAACTGTTGAATTAATACCTCGTAAGTAATCAAACTTTTATCGGTTTGCACATAATTAGGATGCGTAAAAGCTATCTTTTTCAACAAATATTCATGGTGCAACTGTTTTATTCCCGATGGCTTTTCGCGTTCCCATTCCTTCTCAATTTTTTTGATTTTTTTGAAAAAAAAGTCATCCAATTTACGTCTTTTATAGGCTTCTAACAGCAAAAAATCATATTGCTCTTCTTGCCTTTCCAATTCCTGTTGTACCAAAAAATGTTTTAAGAGAACACCTATGCTGCTCTCCAAATCCGACACTTTTCTAATTGGGTCGGCAGCCTTGGAAAACAGATTATGAGCAATAGATGCACGATTCGTTTTTTTATCAGGAAATTTAGGGTAGTATTTTTCCAAATAATCAAAAAAAACAATTCTATCCTGCGACATTCTTTTGGCTGTTCCTTTCAGATAACGACCAAAAGCTCTCATTTCCTCAGGGCTAAGTGTTCTCAAAACCTTGATTAATTCTTTATTTTTCATTGTGAAGTCAAATTGCAAATATCGGAAAGAAATATTTTTGTGAGGCTAATGTAAATATTCGTCACCTATTTAAGAAAAAAATACAACAAAATCATTATATTTTTAAACGAATTTAACAAATATAAACACGTAATTTTAGGAGAAAACACCAAAATACAAGTATCTGTAATTCAGTATTTTACTCAAATGAAAAAGAAAATATTACTCAATTTTTATCAAAACAAATCGGCTTTTTTGAGTCAAATCAGTATTGCATAAAAGTATAAAAAAATCGAACATTACAATATGATTTAGAGAGAAAGCAAAGTAAGATGTGTATAGGTTTTGGAAATAACTTTGCTTTATCCACTCTCGAATCAAAAAAACATCAACTTTATCAAGAGTTCATAAAGACGGTCACACGGTCTTGTCTTTGTCCGAACATACTCTTTAGGGAGAGATTGTTCGGCTCTCTTTAAATCAAAAAACACCTAAAACAAAATAAAGCACTCATGCATGAATAAGCCCAAAAAACTGTCCTAAATTATGGTTTATGCAGGATATTCGATACAAAAGAATATCCTGCTATTTTACCAAAACCAAAGAAACGACAAAAAAAATCAAGTCGGACAAAAAAAAGAAGCCTACTCACCGCTGTCACGGTATGTAAGCCTCGTATCTCTCGCTAGAGAGGATTACAAAGATATGGCTTTTTTTTGACTTTTTCCACTTGTGGGAGTTGATTTTTCCGCTGCTCCCTTACCGAAGCGGAAGTTAATCTTTTATTTAAATTATTTTTACTATGAAAAAGCTATTATTCCTTTTATTAGTCTTTACAGCAATTAGTATGCAAGCCGTCGCTGCTTGCGGTTTTGAAAGTGTCAGCGTAGATGGTTGTTGTGTCACCTTTGAAGTTATCGAAAACGGTTATGATTATACCGTAGATATGGGAGACGGAACAGTGCTCACCGAGTCTGGCGAATATTGCTATTCTGATAACGGAAACTACCCACTCGTATTGACTTACTTTAAAGACGGTGTACCAAGGTGCGGGGCTACATACAACATACAAGTAACAGATTGTGGTGGTATCTCCTGCGATGATTGTGGTTTGGATCCGGGCGAAATTATCACTGAATCAACAAATGACCCTTGTACATTTCGGTTTACAAATAATGCTTCCAGTGTAATTGCTCCTTGCGAAATTGTTGATAGAAACTGGACAGCCAACGGCACAATAACCGAATTAGCAGGAGGACTTTTTGCAGAAATCGTTTTTGACAGTCCCGGAACTCACGAGGTTTGTGTTGATGTTGTCGCAAGCACAGGCACAGAAACCTGTGTCGAACAAGTGTGTACTTTTGTAACTGTATCTGAAGATTGCGGTGGTGTCTCCTGTGAGGACTGCGGTTTGAATCCGGGCGAAATTATCACGGAATCAACCAACGATCCTTGTACATTTCGGTTTACCAATTGGGGACCTGAGGTAGTTTCTCCTTGTGAAATCCTTGAAGGAAACTGGACAGCAGAGAATGGCACAGTAACGGAATTTGCAGATGGACTTTTCGCACAAGTTACTTTCAACGGACCGGGAATCTACGAAGTTTGTGTAGATGTTGTCGCGAGTACAGGTACAGAAACTTGTGTCGAGCAAGTGTGTACTTTTGTAACTGTATCCGAGGATTGTGGTGGTGACACAGGATGTGACGATATTTGCAAGTTAAACCCCGGCAGTATCAAGGAACATTTCGCGCCTGACCCTTGTACTCGGTTAGTTTCAAGTTACGGATCCGCAGTACATTTTCCTTGTGAAATTGTTGACTGGAACTGGACAGCGGAGAATGGTACGGTGACAGAATTGGCAGGTGGAATTTTTGCACAAATTACCTTTAATGGACCGGGAACTCATGAGGTTTGTGTAGATGTGGTGGCAAGTGATGGCACACAAACGTGCGTCGAAACCGTTTGCATAGATGTCTTCATATCTGAAGAATGTATCGGATGCGATGTAATCGACGACAAAGAATGTAACGAAGGGGCACGAGTGTATCAAGACACAGAGTTTATTCAAGCCAATGTCTACCCTAACCCTGCTAATCAATACATCACCTTTGAAATCTTCACATTTGAAGAAACAGAAGCTCAAATCTCGCTGATAAACAGTCAAGGGCAGGTCATTCGCAGCTATACTCAGCAGTTCGCTGCCGACACTACACAATTCACTATAAACGACCTAAGCGCATTGTCAGAAGGTGTTTATTTTTACCACATTCAAATGGGCGACCACACCAAAACCGGAAAAATATCCATATTCAAATAGCGACTTTCTTAAAGGGCTATAATTCATCGGTGTATCAAAGTAATTTGATACACCGTTTTTTTATGCTAAATTTGAACCTCAAAATAACTATCGTCTATCAACCATAGACTACGGACTAAATAATACATGAATTTTTCATCGAAACTAATAGAAGACTCCGTCAATGCCTTTGCCACTTTGCCTGGCATTGGTAAAAAAACGGCATTGCGTCTCACGCTGCATTTGCTCAATATGCCGCCAGAGGTAAGCGAATCACTCTGCGAACCAGTATTGAAAATGCGGCAAAATATTCAATTTTGTAGCACCTGTCACAATATTTCTGATGATGTGGTGTGCTCAATATGTAGCGATAGATCGCGCGAGAAATCGGTGATATGTGTGGTCGAAAGTATCCGCGATATTATGGCAATTGAAAATACGAACCAGTATAGAGGCTTGTTTCATATTTTGGGTGGTGTCATTTCGCCGATAGAAGGCATCGGACCAAGCGATTTGAACATTAACACGCTGATAGACAGGATAAAAGCAGGCGAAGTAAAAGAGATTATCATGGCAATCAGCCCCACGATAGACGGCGAAACAACGATTTTTTATCTCTCAAAACAACTCGCCGAATTGCCCGTGAAAATCACCACACTCGCACGCGGTATCGCCTTTGGCGGCGAACTCGAATACGCCGACGAACTCACTCTCGGACGCTCTATTGCCGCAAGGCTTCCCTACGGGAAATAGTTTATAAGTTTATAAGTTTATAGAGTTTATAAAGTTTATAAAGTGATTAAATTTCGCGTAGCGAAATTCTGTAAACTCAATAAACTCGATAAACTCAATAAACTTAATAAATGTCAACAAAAAAAGGAGCCATCCCGAACATTATCGAGACGGCCCTTCATCCAAAAAACAAAAAACACGCTTAGCAATATCTTGTCAACAGACAATAATTGCCGAATTCTAATATTTTCTTCCACTGTTTCCTTATGTATTTTGCTTTTATATTGGATTGAATCAGCAAATACCAGTATTTAAGAGGTTTTTACAATACAAAAAATGAGTAGGTTGTGACAGGATTTTAATGTGCTTTAGTCTTGCTATTTTTTCATTTTAACTTGATTAAGTGCTTTTTTTATGATAATTTATAATTCCTTAAAAACAATCAACTCAGGGGAATTTATATTCATATAAATTCCCTTGTTCCTGATACTTAGAGCATGCTCTAAATATAATCGAAATTATGCGAGATATAAAAATAAGATGGAATTTACTGCTTGCTGCTTATTGTTTATTGCTGTTTTCTACACCAATTTTTGCCCAAGAAATTTTTGTTTCAGAAAGCAGCAGCATTCGAAATGATGATGCTTATGTGATTATTGGAAAAATCGACGAGCATATTTTGTTATTTTTGGATAAGGCAGACAGCTACGAACTCAAGGCTTATGATGAGGAGATGAAGGAAGCATGGACGAAAGACATAGTATTGGAAAACAAGCGTGCTAAAATACTGACTATCAGTGAATCAAAAGATGATTTTACTATCATTTATCGGTACAACAAACGCGGTAAAATACTTACACAAGCTAGGAGGTTTGACGCCAAAGGTTTTATAGTGGAGAAGGATACGGTCAGTATGTTGCCCAATCGCGGCTTTTATTCGATAGAAGACCATACGGTTTCGGAAGACAGGCGTTTTGTGCTAATTTACGAATTTGAATTTAACACACGTATACATGCCATCGTGTACGATGTTCAAAATATGAAAACGGTTTTACACAAAGTTTTTAGTATTAATGACCTTGATGTTGACCGCGATTTTGTAGAGGCAACTGTCGATAATAAAGGAAAACCCTATTTTATTTTCTCGAAAGATAATCGGCGCACAAAACGTGACAAAAATCGCTTTTATATTATTTCGTATGATTATGAAAAACAATTCGCAGAGGAAGTAAATGTGTCGATGAGTGGGCGAGTTTGGTTTGATGTACAATTTAAATACGATAACCTGAATGAGCAAATGGTGGGCGCAGGACTATTTCTCGATAAGCGATATACAGAAGCCACGGGCTATTTTTATCTAAAATTTGATACTAAAAATGCAGACACACAAGAGATTCATTTTCATGATTTTGACCCTAAATTTGTTGTAAGAGCCATCGGCAAAGAAACCAAACATCGGAGCATCGGGGAAGTCAGTGTGCGCGATTTGGTGTTGAGGCAAGATGGCGGCGTGCTGATGGTAGCGGAGCGCAATCGCTTTTACTCACGCACCGGGTCGATGCTCGGCAATGCCTACGCGCCTATTGAAAACCAAAGCTTTCGGATGGATTATCATTATGAAGACATTTTGTTATTTGCCATTCATCCCGATGGAAAATTGCATTGGAATGATGTGCTGCAAAAACGCCAATTTTCGCAAGACGACGATGCACGTTTTTCTTCTTATTTCCTCATGCACACGCCACGCAGCTTACGTTTTTTGTATAATGACGAAATTCGATACAAAACCACGATTAACGAATATCTTGTCGGCATCACCGGAAACCAAGAACGTAATAGCATCTACAATACCGAAACGAACGATGTCTCGCTCCTCCTCCGCAAAGCCAAGCAAGTCGCTGCAAATGAAGCAATTATAGCCAGTGAGCGACGAAGCAACCTCAAGTTGACAAGGCTTGTTTATTAGTTTATAAAGTTCATAACTAACCATGCACCCAACCGTATAAACCTTCCAAACTCTACTGCTTAAGGATGAAAAGATAATAAACGCTACATCTTCACGCCGTTATTTTTTCTTTACACGAGCCAAATTTGACGCGTCCCGAATGCTTTCGAGATAAGGAAAATTTGGTGAAGTATAAAAAAAAAGAACAAGTCAAGACGTAGTGTTTATTGTTTTTTCATTCCTAATAAACTCCACGAACTCAATAAACTTCATAAACTAAGTAAACTCAATAAACTAATTTCTTACCTTTGCCACAAAGTCCATAGCTTTACGACCAACTATGGACTATCGACTATGGACTATCGACTAACAATCAGTGCTTCAACTATTTAGAAACAACCAGCCGTACACCGCCTTTTTTGTGGCATTATACGCGCTTTTATTATACTCTCATTTCCTGATTTTGCCAATGGCGAAGCAGCCGCCTGCACCCTCCGGCGTACTCGGCGAGTGGGTGATATATCACGTGAATACTTGGGGCGGATGGTCAAAATTTTTGGCGTACTTGCATATTGTAGGACAGGCTTTATTGGTCAATTTTATTGTCAACCGCTACAAAATGCAGCCTGACCCAACCTACCTTCCGGCGATGGGTTATGTGCTCGTGATGGGTTTCTTTCACTATACGCCGGGCTTAAATGCCGTTCTTTTCGCCAATACTTTCTTCATCATAGCGATATGGGAATTGTATAAAATTTATCGGGAAAACAAATGTGCAGACAATATCTTTAATGTCGGATTTTGGTTGGCAGTGGGGAGTTTGTGCTACTTACCCGTGGGGGTGTTTTTACTTTTGGGACTTGTGGGCATGTTGATGTTGCGAAGCTCTGGTTTCAAGGACTATCTCATCTTGTTTATTGGCTTTTTTATACCCTATTTTTCGGTAGGAACAGGCTTTTTTCTGACCGATAGCCTACCTGAATTTTTTGAACGACAATTCTCCAATAATATAGGTGTAAAAGACTTTTTGACCCGCAGAAATCTCGTCGAATACCTCAAACCTGCCGTTACTGTATTGGCGATTATCGGCTTTGCTGTGGCATCGGGCAACCTAAATACCCGTACAAATGCACAAGCACAGAAAAACTTTAGTTTGTTGTATTTTATTTTGGCAATCAGTGTGTTATCTATATTTTTTCAATTGGGTATCACGACCGAACACCTTGTTTTGCTTGGCTTTCCTCTTGGTATTTTGTCGGCAGCTTCCCTTGCACGCATCAAAAATATAACCGCTGCCGAACTCACCCACCTCACTATCTTAATGATTATTTTGGGTTATCAATATCGCACTATACTTGTATAAGTATCAGGAACAAAATAAATGTATATTCTCGGCTTGTTCTTTTTCCTTTATATTAGACTTTATTCCAAAATATTTTGTATAAAGTAAATAATCTTTTTCCACTACTCTGCGTTGCCTGAAAATTCACTATGCTAAGGCATAGCTCAATTTCAGCCGCTTTGATTAGTGAAAAAATCTTTATTTCCTCTTTCATCCAAACTATTTTAGGATAAAGTCTATTTCACCAAATTTTCCTTAAATACAGTGAGTATTCGTGTCATTTTTAGGTCGATTCATTCCAAAATAAACGTCCAAAAATGCAAAGAAACTTTCCGGACGGTGTACTAATACACTGTTTCACAAATTTATTTACTTTTTTGAGTATTTCTTTTAAAATGACTCTTCACCAAAAAATCCTTAAATACAGTGAGTATTCGCGTCATTTTTGATTCGATTCATTTCAAAATAAACGTCAAAAAATGTAAATAAATTTATAAAACAGTGTACTAAGTATCAGGAACAAAATAAATGTACATTCTCGACTTGTTCTTTTTCCTTTACACTTCACCAAATTTTCCTTAAATACAGTGAGTATTCGCGTCAAATTTAGTTCGTCTAAAGAAAAAATAACGATGCGAAGAATGTACATTTATTTAATTTCTTTCACTAAGGTTTTTTATCGAAAAAATTAATTACGAAAAATATAAATATTTATTTTTTTATAAAAAAATGAAACAGAAAAGAATGATTTGCGTAAAACGTATGGAAATTCAAAGGAAGGTAATGTAATCGGAAAGTAAAAAGAAGAGAAAAAAGTGGAATCCACCTCGATAAAACCCAACAAATATCGAGGCGGACTTCCATAGTGGGAACGGCAAAAAATGACCCACATTTAGGTCCATAAATTTGGTAGATGGACCAAGGTCTTTCTGTATTTCTCGCCACTTTTGGCAATTCAACAAAAAAACAAAATCAACTTAACTCAATTAGTCTTTATTTTTGAGGTGTTGTGGGTATTGATTAGTAAAGAATCTTTCGTAACATCGGAGGGAAGATGCTTTGAATATTGATTAGATGGTCGTAAAGATTCTTTACATCATCATTTTGTTAATCAATTAATCTAAAAAGTATTATACAACTTGATACAGTTCTTATTTATTATTATTTAAAAAATGCAATTTCAGTGTAAGTATTGACTTTATCATTAATCCGCTTTTACTTTTCTGTCAAGAGAAAAGTTGGAATCCACCTCAACAAAACCCAACGAAATGATGAGGCGGAATTCCATAGTGGGAACGGCAAATGGTAAATCTTTAGGGTCTTCGCAATTTATAGCCTTTTTTGCGGAGACCTTTTTTTGTTTTAACTACAAGAAATCATATATCTCCTGTTTATATCTATTTTTCAACGCAGACATTTAAATTAACCAAATAAAGGTAAATGTATAAATGCATAGTGATGAAATTCATGTATTTAATAGCCTCTTTATCAGGCTACTGCTTGGTACTGTTGGCATTTTTGTGCCACCAGATTGATAATCCAAGCGTCTGGATTAGGGACTCTTTTATCGTCTAAGTGATTCATTAGTTCGAGCAATGCTTCGAAGGCAATTACTCGTGCCGTTTTGGGATTGCTGAGCATTGATAAACAATACATCGTGAGTTCTGCGTGGCACTTATCATATAATGTATGATAGATGGGCCAGTTGCTGATGGTATTTTGCTGCCAAAGCAGGTAATACATTGAATTCTTGCTTTTCATATTAACAAATGTTTTGTCTTGCGACTGAGTTTATAAAATGATGTTGTTTCTTGTGAAGTCGAGTCATTCTTCCGATTAGCCGTCGGAATTATTTAATAGCCTTTAAATTTGAATGACAAAACCTCTAAAAAAAGTAAAGATGATGTTGTTTTCCTCCAGAGTTTGTGATAGTATTCTCAATTATCTTGTGCGAACCGCGTTAATTTGTATAGTGGTGTGTTGCGTTCACATTACAATATTCGGGGTATTTTGTCAGAGAAAAAAGTACAATTAATTGAATTTCTCTCTCTTTTTTTGTTTTTTTGTAGTTGCCATTTTTATTGTTTTTTTGAGATAAGTTGTTGATTATTAGTAAGTAATTAATAATCAATACTGTTCTTTGAGCTGTAGTTTTATCCCGTTTTTTTTCAAAAAAAAAGACAAACGCTGTTTTCTTATAAGTCGTATGATTTCACCTGTGTAAAGGCGATTTTTTTTCAAGAACTGGTATCCAAGTTGTCAATTAACTTTCGTGAACTTTTCGGTTTGAATGTTTTTCCCTCCGTTCACATTACAATGTTCGGGGTATTTCGTCAGAGAAAAAAGTACAATTAATTGAATTTCTCCCTCCAAATTTTATACTTTTACAATTAAAAACAACGAAATTTAATTTTAAGATAATAAACTGATTATCAGTTTTTTAAATGAAAATAATTTTTTTATGTTGAATATGATTTTCTCCCGATTTTTTTTGATAAAAATTCTAAAAAATGAATAATAGTAAACTGATAAAACTGTTCATAGGTTTATCCAGAAGTGAATTATTGGAGTTTGGCAGGTATATCAAGACGCCTTTTTTCAATAGAGATGAGAATTTGGTGAAGTTATACGAGTATATCAAAAAATATAGCCCGGAGTACGATTCACCAAAATTGGAAAAGACATACTTTTTGAAAAAAGTGGCTAAAAACCAAGAAGTTAAAAGCAGACAAATACACGATTGGATGAGTGACCTCACGCGGAAGTTGGAGGATTACCTAATATATGTGCAAGTACGTGAGCAACCCTTGAATAGAGATTTTGTATTATTGGATGCAATGAAGGATCGTCAAATGGATGATTTGTTTTTCAGGAGCATCAAAAATATGAGAACTAAACTGGATAGTTCGCCAGAGCGTGATATGTTTTATTATTTCAATCAATGGCGACTGCGACATGAGGCGTATTTTTACACCGGTGATTCGAAAAGATACAGGGATGAGGTGGATATAAAAAAGACAATGTCAGAGGTTGACCAATTTTTTTGTGCGGTCAAACTTCGTTATAGCGCAGAGATGATGACACTTGAAACAGAATATTCAGGAGATCATAGTATTGCGTTGCTGCCAGAGGTCTTACGCGAGATCAGAAAACCTAACTATCGAAAAAATCAACTTTTCCGGATATATGAACTCGTTATTGATTTGTTTTATGAGGAAAAAAACAGAGATAAAACCTATGACCAGCTCGAAAAATTGATATATGAACACCTTAGTTTGGGAAATGAAGACGAAAAGCACACCTTGCTCAATTTTTTGTTGACCCATGCTAATCGGGGATTGATAGAAGGTAAGTCGATATATCGGCAAAAAATGTTTGATTGGTATGTTTACAAAATTGAAAATAACCTTATTCTTGAAGATGGTTATTTGCCGACGATGCATTTTCTCAATGTAATGTATCTCTCAATGGCACTCAAAGAAACTGGATGGTTAGAAAATTTTATTGATGATTATACTGATTTTCTAAGTGAAGACGTGCGTTCGAACACAAGTCTACTCGCCAAGACACATTTATATTTTGCTAAAAAAGAGTATAAAAAGAGCCTTCGGCTTTTGAGACAGATTAGTGGAACAGAATTTATTTATCCGATTATTTCACGCACGCTTACTATTCAATGTCTTTATGAACTTCAAGAAACTGAACTTATCTTGATAGAATGTAATAATTTTAGTAAGTATCTTAATCGAAATAATAAAATGGCAACACAGATTAAAAACCCTGTGAAAAACTTTATACGTTTTGTGAAATTACTTTCGGAAGCGCCTTACAGGAAAGAATTGACTAAAGAGAAACTTTTGGAAAAGCTAAATGCCATGAAGTCTATACGAGCCAAATCATGGTTAAGTGAGAAAATAGAGAGTGTGAAGTAAGGGAAGACGAAAAAAATAATCTGTACGTCTGAATTGTTCTTTTTCTTATATGTTCTACTAAATTCTCCTTGTCCCAAAACGAGTTTGGGACAGGCTGTAGCTCGGCTATGTGCGTCAAATTTAGCCAAATATATAAAAAAAATAACGACTTCATTTGGGGTAGATTACTTTCTTCCTCTTCCTTAATTTATTTCATTTGCTTCACGTTCTTTATTTTTTTTACAAATTGATAATAACTCTCTGCATGCCTGCGGAAGAGATAATTTGAACCATATAAAATCCTGATTCAAGGTCGTCGAGGTTGAGCGAGAGATTACCATCTACGCTGCTATCTTGAGCAACTACCTGAAGTCCACGCATCACTTTCACTGTGATAGGTACAGGTGCGGCTGTTCTGTTAGCACTTGGCGAAACTTCCAGTCTACCTGCTATGATAGCTGTAATGTGTCCACCACCTTTTTCTTTTTCAAGAGTTTGTACTTTTTCATTTGGGTTTATCGAATCTACTGCGAAAGTATCCGTATTAGTGAAAATGAATAATACGAAAAATAATAATGTGATAATTGTGCTGAATTTCATAAGTGCTGAATTTAAGGTAATGTGAGTAAAAGATTTTGTTTCCGTTTTTTGGAGAATCTCCTATTTTATCTTTTGTGCCAATCATTCTGGGAAGTAGCCTTTTCTTCGAATGTTTGATTAAATGCACAAAAATAAATCAGAAAATTATTGAGTATTTTGTATTTCAAGGGTGTTTTAAATTTTACCCCAATCTTTTCCTCGTAGCTAATTAACAACAAGAGAGATGTGAGATATAGTTTTGTTTTGTTTTATATTATTAGATGATTTCTGTTAGCAAACTTAGTAGACAAGGGCTTGAAAGTAAATACCTTTTGCGGGAAAGTTGTGACATGGTATTTTAATTTGTCTTTTCTTATTTGATTAGTTTAGTTTAAAAATAGTTGTTTGGGTTTCATTAACTTCTATATCGAATTGATATATATTTTTACGGAGATATTTGATGAGTGTTGCAATAGTTATTTGTTTTTTTTTGCATGGCACAGGATATTCTATTCTCTCGAAGAACTTTTATAAATTAACTGATGAATGACTTTTTTATGAAATAAGTCTTAATCACAATTTGTTAAATATTTAATTATCAGTAAAATATGAGTTATTAAATTTTCTCTATAATCTAAACTTATGATTTAAAAAATTCGTATTTGTACAAAGAGGACATTCTTTTTCGCCTGAAAAAAAATACATAAGTAAAAGTGACTTTTTATGTGCTAACTATACATCGTAAAGAAAAGGAGAGAATAAGAGCTAAAAAAACTATAATTTAGAGCTTGGTTTGATGCAAAAGCCATAGGGTCTTCAATATTTTAAACGCAAAAATTGCGTGAAAAAGGGCGGTATTTTATCACTATATGGTTTTAATAATTATTTTTTAGCCAACTAAAAAGTGATATTTTTTAGCTTATCATAAGGAGTGAAAAGTGAAAAAAACATTGTGATTTATCGAAAATGTATAAAAATATTTACCAATATTTTTCTTTTGCCTATGTTTGAATGTGTAACAAATCTGAAAAAGCCGATTTTGAAACTTGCATTTTTGCATTTGTTAGATCGAGATATATATCCGGACTTTGGAAAAAATGAAAATTAGGGAATTGGGGAATTAGGTTTAATACCATAAGTTACTGATAATCAATATTTTAAATTTACTTAAAAATAAGTAAAATAAAATATTTTAATTTATGTAAAGTATTGTTAGTTAGGTATTTACTTTATTTTATAATACTCCAGTTTCCTAATATCCAAAATTTAGTATACATAATACCTCATCTATTCCTATAAATAGAAACAAATCAGTTAATAAAACTTCAAAAACTAAAGTGCTTGGATACCATATATTGGATTGATGCGTACAAAAAAAGAGGCTTCCGATTAAGGAAGCCTCTTTTTGTATAATTATTTCAGTAGGAAAAGCGAGAAGTTTACTTCATATAATAATTCGCTAAAGGCGAAATCATTAAATTTGAACTTGTGCTTGCCTTTTGCACTTATTTTCCGCCTTGAAATCAGTTATTTATCTCGCATCTCTTATCTAGGTACACGCGAACTTTTTCCATTATTTATTTCCCAATAAATCTTATCAGAACCGTTTGTATCACCATCGAGATTGGCATCAGAGGAACGATAATTATCGAAATTACCATTACCATCCGTCCAGATGATTTTATCTGCACCCGTGATGTCATAGCTTAAAATATCAGAATTTTGCGCCAGATCGCCTGAAAGCATCGCCCATACACCTGCTGCGATTTCTTTCTGCCCAACACCCGTACCGAGCGCGTCTCTATACGAATTTTGTGTAGTAAAATCATAGACAATCTCTTTATTGACTACATTTATAGCTTGTGGTGTCATGATACCCATGTGGTTTCTATGCTCCACGACTACGTAGAACGGACCCGGTTCGGTGGTCTGTACAGGGCAATCACTAGGAAAAGTAATCGTTCCATCTTTCATCAAAAGTCCTGCTGCTACAGCTACTTCAGATACTTTTGCGGTAGCCGAACGTACAGAGACGAGTACCCAATCTACCTCACTACCCGTATAGTTAGCTCCTGTATAGTTGGCACCTTCTGTACCTGTATAGTTCCAGGGGGCTACTGAGTAAGGATGACCCGCAGGTGTCGGTACTACCAGATTACTGGCTGGTGTTTGTCCCGGCAATATCTTACGGTTATTGCTGAGTTTGGTCGTCATATCGCCACTCACATTATCATAGGGACCTTCAAGGATTGCGCTTATGACCAATTGGTAACAAGGATTTCCTTCAAAAATAACTCTCCAAAAATCAAGTTGCGGCGGTGTATTATTCACCTCATCCACAGCTACATACTCCAACTGTAAGTACGGATACTGGCTGGCATCCACGACACCCGGGTCAAAAACGTGGTCAGTAGCCGTCAGTCCACCCATCAAAAGTACGCGATTGCCATTGGCATCAATACCATATACATTCATGTGTACACTATCATCAGCTTCTAGATCCGTAACATCCCAGTGCATTGAACCCCACTCAGTCGCAGGTCCGATAATGGTAGAAAGCACCGTGCCTTCATCCCACGGGTCTTTTACAGAGAAAATAGCTTCGATAACATCACCTTCGTTGACAGCGATTTCTTCTTGTGCTGTATTGTCTTCCAAATCAATTAATGCTGCATAAGGGACACCGCCCAAGTTAGCTGAATTTTGCAATTCAGTAATACCATAACTTTCAAAGGCATCGAATAAAGATGGACTCCAAGTTTCCGGCTGATAATCATTGAGGCTGTAAATGAGTACATCGTGTACATCCGTCAATGTAGGTAAAGTATTATTGAGAAAATTCTCTAAATTCTGCTGCCCTGCTGCATCATCTGTAAGGAAGGTGTAGGCAGGCTGAGTAGTTTGAGAGATGAACGTTCCGTATTCTCCAACGTTATTTGCAAGGTCAACGGCATCATTCCATATTGGGTCGCCATTTTCATCAAGTAATACGACATAAATACCCTGTTCGTTTTGCTCAAAATATTCTACATCATAAATACGCGAACCACCAATGGAGAAATCAATTTTGTCAGTAGTCAATACACCTACATGGGCGTTGCTAACCACGACTTCGATACCACCATTCACAAATTCAAATTCGCGTGTATCCTCATTATAAACCATTGTATTCGGATAACGGTCGTCGAGAAATTGGTAATGATGTGATTGATTCCAACCCGGATACTCACCATCAACATATACGTATGACATATTCTGCCATCCTGAGGCATTACTTACTTGCGAAGCCTCTACACGTACACGCCAATAATAAACAGTTTCTTCGGAGTAATTTATAGGCGGATCCCAACTCAACACACCACCCGTTTGCTGGATAGTTGTTGATTCCAATAATGGACTATTATAATTTTCTGTCGTATCAATTTCTATGTAATACGTGAGGTTTTGATTGGCGTACAAATTATTAATTTGTGCCTCAAGCGTAATATTAGGGTCGCCTTGTATGCTATAATTGCTCGGCGAAATAGGCGTCACCACATCTGCATATACAAAGATGTTTGCCGAACCGCTGTTATTGCCTTCGGCAGTTGGGTCAGGCAATTCGACAACGACATCATCCGAATCTACGGTGACTCTAAATTCGTTCATACCCACCGAATTTATGATGGCAGGCATGGTATAGGTATAAGATTCTTCAAAAGCAGGTGCATCAACCAATTCACTGATAACAGTGACAGTAGTACCATCCGGCAAAATTCTTTCGACGAGTACACGTACTTGCTGATCTTCTACTTTGCCAAGATTGACCAAATTGAATGTAATGTCAATATCTTCGGTTGATTTTGGCTCGGCAATATCGAAGTTGATAGCACTCTCTCTGACCGTATAATCCGGTGCAAGGTCATTATTAAGTCGAACCGCAGGGTCACCATTTACAGTCATTTGCTGATAAACAATTCGGTTGTAAACATTCAAATCTCCAGCAAGAGACGTAACAGCAGCTTGTGCAATATCTCCAATACCCTCACCATAGTTATCTTTTGACATTTTAAGGTAAAAAGCATCTGCAAATACATCCAATGCACCGAGGCTTGAAAGCCCAATAGTTGCCATGAATGCAATTGTTCCTCTATCTTCTTCAAAAACGAATTGTTCACTCATTCCAAAGGTCTTGGTATGAATTTGTCCGTTATAACAACCAAGTGAGAAAAATATAGGAAATTTATTAACGTTGTCGTACTCACTAGGAAGTTTCAAATTAAAGTCAATATTATTTGGTGTAGAGTGTCCGTAAAAAGTCATCAAAGAAGCACCTTCGGCAATCAACGAATCCAATCTTTGACTAGCCGAACCTACTTCAGGGACAGAACTGTTTTGAATAAAAGATTCCACATTTGCACCATAATATTCATTAGATATTTGAGCTTCATAATTGCCCAAATTATTGACTATAGTAGATTGGATATTTTGGTCACCTCCGCCCATATGAATTACTCTTTTTCTCCATGCTTTATCGTCAATCGTTTGAGGTAGTGTTGCATTTGTATTCTCATAAATCATCATTTTATTGAGATAAATAGCAATTTGTTCGGGTGTGGTAGCTGGTAATTTACCAAATGCCAACCGTGGCGCGTCAGATTGTATAGTCGAAGTAAGCAGCATATCAGAGGGCTCGTGTCCAAACGTAGTGGTAAAAGCAGGTTGCTTAGTCCAGTTTTTACGAACCGAGTAGTAAGGACGCGATTTACCAATCATAAACATATATCGAGGGCGCGGCGTCCAGTTTGCCAATGAGTAACCTGTGAGATTACGCACCGATTGGGGGTGACGGCTGATACCGTATCCGAATTGGTCATATAACTGATCAGTTGTAATAATAATCACGTCATAACCCGTAGAAGTACGATAATCTGCATATTGTTGTACATAGTTATTACCTGCACCATCATCCATCAAAATAGGATTGGAAACGATGATATAATCACCTTGATTGGCTGCCGCAGAATAGTCAATAAAATCAACTTCATTTGGCTCAAGCATTGTATAACTGTGGTTTTGACTGACCAAAACCAACTCACGGTCATTTGCCGAAGGGGGCAATGCTACTCTCACCGTATTTCCACTCAACGCAGTCGTGATACGCAGATTATTCGTCAAATCGTAGAGTATCGGTGCTGCACCGCCATGATTAAAATCTGTGATTTCCAGATATTTTTTATTAGAAGGGTCGGCAGGAAGGTCAAATTTATAATTGTCCGCATTGCCAAATTTGAATTGACGCGGATATTTGATAGCCATTAAAGAAGTGGCATACTTATCAGTCGCACCCAACAAACCTCTTACTTCCATAGGATTCACGCCATTCGTCAGCATGCTTGTAGAGATAGGCTCATTTACCTGACGCATCAAATAATTGTAGAAGGTAGAAGAATCAGTAGTTATAGCTGTTCCGTTGACCGAAATCTGTAGACTGTGATTCGCACCTGCACCTGCTGCTGCCAAGCGTACACGAACTTCTGCATCAGGACCACCTGTATAAAGATCGCTAATAGTGACGCTACCCGGCGTAACCTGATTGAGTTTGTAAGCAAAACCCTCACCAGCAGAAAAACGAGACTCGTACAAACCACCATAAGGTTCGCCTTTATGGTATTTATTGAAAAGCACATGACGTGCATCATCCATAAAATAAGGCTCTGCCGCAGGTGGCGAAATCAGGTCGTTTGGTGTATCTTGAATGTGGTTATTACTACCGCTTCCCCAGGTCAAAAAGTAGGTGGTCGTATCCGTAAACATACTGTAATACGGATTCAGTATATCATCAGGCGATGCGTAGAGATGTCTATCCATTTCGCCCTGATTTTCTTCACCATAAAATTCAATGAAGTCACTACTGCCCAATGTACCGACACCACTGACATATATAGGCACTTTACTGCCCATAGCATACAGTTGGAAATCTCCGGTGCTAATAGCACCTACAGGTACTCCGGCATCTGCCAAAGCCTGTTGAGAAATACGATATAATCCATCTTCATGGACATAAACCTTGTAGTAATCTTGACTGTGATTAATCCATTCGTTTCCGTAAAGTGTCTGACCATCAATGGTCATCTGCGCCTGCAATGCGCTTAGTAGAAACAGGAGACTTAAAAGAATAGTGCTTGATAGCCTTTTCATAAAGTTGAGTTTTTAATCAATTTATTATATATTAAATATGTTAGACTCTAATCTGAGAACTTAAAGCCTACTTGTAAATCACTATAAAAATTACGTTTACAATCACTTAGGAATGAAAAGATAATAAACGTTACATCTTGACTTGTTCTTTTTCCTTTATACTTCACCAAATTTTCCTTATCCTGAAAGCATTCGGGACGCATCAAATTTGGCTCGTGTAAAGAAAAAGAACGACGTGAAGATGTAACGTTTATTGTTTTTCATCCCTTAGTACATTGTTTATTAAATTTCTTTATCTTCCAATGTGGTTTTAACCCATTGTATTTCGCTGAAAATCAATGGGTTAAAACCACATTGGAAGATTCAAAAACACAAAGAAATTTAATTGACAATGTATTAGTACACCGTCCAGAAAGTTTCTTTGCATTTTTGGACGTTTATTTTGAAATGAATCGACCCAAAAATGACGCGAATACTTACTGTATTTAAGGAGTTTTTTGGAGAAGAGTCGTTTTAAAAGAAATACTCAAAAACGTAAAGAAATTTATTAAACAATGTACTTAGTATCAGGAATTAAATAAATGTACATTCTTCGCGTCGTTATTTTTTCTTTAGACAAACCAAATTTGACGCAAATACTCACTGTATTTAAGGAAGATTTAGTGAAACATATAAGAAAAAGAACAATTCAGATGGGTAGATTATTTTTTTCGTCTTCCCTAACATTAAACACGCCCGTCACCTACTTTCATTTCGAGGTTTTTTCTACTGCTTAATTTTGTACTTTTGCCAACGGGTTGTGAGTTACGGGTTTCGTTAAACAACTCACAACTCAAATATTATGCTCGAAAATTGGTTAAAACCTGTTGATACGAAAAATATTGTTCCGCTTCGCAGCCTTTCAGCGCATCAGTGGGGCAAACGTGCCTTGATTTTTGACGATAAAATGCCGCCCTTGACTACGGTGAAAATGGCGGTAGTCGGCATCGAAGAGGAGAGCGCGGACGAAGTACGCCGACACCTGTACACGATGACTGCGCCCGATAAAAATATCGTCATCGCGGACCTGGGAAATTTCCGTAAGGTACATCCCGAATTTACGATTCCTGTATTGGCTGAACTGCTGAAAAGCGGTATTATTCCCATCATTATCGGCGGACATCAGGCATTTACTTATGCACAGTATAAGGCATACCAATTGCTCAATCGACTCGTCAACATGGCAGTCGTCAATGAGCGCATTGCCTTCACTACTGACCGCCGCAAAAAGGATAAAGATTATTTTTATTTAAATAAAATTCTACACGACAAAAAAAATTTCTTATTTAACCTAAGTCATATCGGTCACCAAACGCATTTTGCCGACCCCAAGACGGTAAGTTATTTCGACAAACAAGGTTATGGTTGCACCCGATTGGGCAAAATAAAATCACATTTATCTGATATAGAGCCACTTGTGCGCGATGCCGATATGTTGAGTTTTGACCTTTCGGTGCTCAAAAAATCAGAAGCACCAGGGCATCGACTTCCTTCACCGAGTGGTATTTTTGCCGAAGAAGCCTGCCAAATCGCATATTATGCCGGCGTGAGTGACAAAATGACATCCGTAGGTTTTTACGGTTATCATCCGCCTAATGACATACACGCACAAACCGCACAAGTCATCGCCCAAATGATTTGGTATTTTAGCGACGGCTACGCTCAACGTGTACATGACCTGCCCATGCACGAGGGCAATTTTACGCGCTACGCCGTCAATCTCAATGACCACGAACTTATTTTTTGGAAAAGTAAAAAAAGCGAACGTTGGTGGATACAAATTCCTTCGCTCAAAAAACGTAAACACGACAAACTCGTTCCCTGCTCCTTCAATGATTATCAAATGGCATGTCGAGATGAAATTCCTGATAGGTTTTTGAGTGCTTTGAAACGGATTAAGTGATGAGAGAGGTGAGACGAGAGAAAAGAGAGATAAGAGAAAAGAGAAGTGAGGAAAACTCTCTTTGCATTTTGGAAATGCGAGGGGGTGTATTTTTGTTTCACTAATAAGTAATAAAACACTTCCCTAAGTAGTGGGAAAAAAATAGGATTACAATTTTGACGTGGTTATTTTTTCGATATTTTTTCTTACAAAAACCGCACATAGCCTACGCTACAGCCTGTCCCGAACCCCGATTCGGGATAAGGATTTTTGTAGGGAAAAATAGCGGAAAAAGAAACCGTCAAAGAGTAAGGATATTTTTGTCTCACTACTTACATTAAAATTCCACCTCCAATTCTACTTCTTCCCCGTCTCTTTCTACGACCACTTTCGTTTTGTCTCCTTTTCCAAATTTGCCGAGTGCATCCATATATTCATAAATGTCTTTAACTTCGTAATTTCCCATTTTCACAATGATATCATCGGCTTTCATACCACTTTTTTCTGCGGCTTTGCCTTCGCTTACACCGTCGATTTTCATGCCTTTCCCGGAATAGCCATAATTGGGCATCACACCGAGCGTGACGTTAAAGCGTTGTCTGCCTTGCTTTTGTGAATCTTTAGTTTTTGCAAAAACAAGTTTCTCTTCCGACTGCGAAGCGAGTATGAGCGAATAGATAAAATCTTCGACCTGCGACATCCCGTAATAATTGAGTTTTTCGTGGTCATCGGCGGGCTTGTGATAATCCGAATGTGTACCCGAAAAGAAGCTCAAAACAGGGATGTTTTTCAAGTAAAACGACGTAATATCGGTGGGTGCCATACCCGATTCGTGCGACTCGATATTGAGCGACCAATTCTGCGGTGTAGCTTTCACAATGAGGTTGCCCCATGCGGGTGATGTACCTGTACCTTGCAGTGTGAGCGTTCGGTTTTTGATGCGCCCAACCATGTCCATATTGAGCATATAATTGACATCTTCAAGCGAAATTGTAGGTTCAGTCACGAAATAATTTGACCCTAAAAGCCCCATTTCTTCGCCGGAAAAACCGATAAATAAATAATTTAAATCGTCGGTTTTTTCATTGTCTTTCAACGACTTAGCTAATTCAATCATCACGGACACGCCGCTTGCATTATCGTCTGCGCCATTGTGAATTTCTGGCTCCTTGCCTGTGTGTAGCGACCCAAATGCACCATAACCCAAATGGTCGTAATGTGCGCCAATGACCACCGTATTTTCGGCTTCATTGTCGAGGTACCCAATTACATTATAGCCCTTGCGTTTGTCGGCGATAAGCTCGGTAGAGAGCGTGGCTTTTTTGCGAAGTGCTTTTTTTATCTGCTTGGTTTTTGTCGTAAAAACAACAGGAATATCAAGCGACGTGATTTTGCGGGTATAGTCCGGAATTGGCGTGTCTTTATTTTCGCCCGAATTGATAAAAATAACTGCCACCGCACCGCGTTTTTGTGCTACTTCTGCCTTATGTTTGAGGTCGGTAAATTGTGCGACACCAGAATGTGGATTATTGGCATCAATCGGTGTGGCGGTTTCGATGACGAGTATTTTCCCTTTCAATTTTTTCTTTCCTGCGTAGTCGTTCACGCCATCATTGGGCGATACGATGCCGTAGCCTACGGCTTCCAATTTTCCGCTTGCTGTGCCGTTGCCGCTAAATTCGAGTGCGTAAAAATCCACTCCGGCTTTTAAGGCTTTCTTTTTCAGGGTCAATGCATTATTTTTCCCATAGAATTTGCCCGCCAAGACGTCAAATTCCTGTAAATAACTGTTATCGTCTCCTTTCGGCGTCAGTCCTGCCAATTTGAATTGTTTAGAAATATAATCGGCTGCCATTTGCTCGCCTTTAGTACCAGTTTCGCGTCCTTCCATCTCGTCCGAAGCGAGTATTTCGACGTGTTTTTTAAGGTCAGCAAAATCTTCCGCAGGTTGCGCATATGCAAAACTCACGCTCAATACGAATAAAGCGATAAACGTTTTTTTGACATATGTAATGACTGCTTTAGCTGTCAAGTATTTCATTTTTTTCTATTTTTAATCAACTAAGGGATGAAAAGATAATAAACGTTACATCTTCACGCCGTTATTTTTTCTTTACACGAGCCAAATTTGACGCG
>ENA-ORXT01001453-ORXT01001453.1-marine-metagenome-genome-assembly--contig:-NODE-1453-length-31775-cov-12.255568_pt1 | contig 31775 bp, 32 predicted proteins | sample MGYA00237868_ERZ511482 | MGnify/ENA metagenome assembly ERZ511482 | reverse complement strand
TCATGGCGATGCAGCAGCACAAGGCGCTGCTGGCCGACCAGACCATCAACCGCGGCGAGGCGGCGGCGCTGACCGGGCTGAGTTCGGAGGATGTGCTGTCGCTGTTCGCGGGTGACGATCCGGAGGGCTAGAGCGGGTTGGATCGACCGGTCGCCGTCCGTCAGATGGCGACGACCGGTTCACACATCGACACGGAAGTGAGCGCTTCGGGCCGTTCGCCGATGCTGCGGGCGGTTCCGGTGGAGGTAAGGTAGGGGTCTCGTCGGCGCCCTCCTGCCCGGAAGGCCGCCTCGACGGTAGTGCGTCACGCGTCTCGTCGGGACGCGTGCCGCTTGCAGCTCGCCAGGGATGGTATCGGAATGAGGAACGGCAGGTTCGCGCGTGTGGCCGAAAGGCTGAACGGCTCGGCCCGGGGCTGCGAGCCTCTCGGTGCCCGGTCTGACCGGTTCCGATCGCCTGCCGTCGGATTGCCTGCCCGGCGCGGCACTCGCCTTCCAGGTCATCCGGCAAGCCTGACCCTCACCGCATGCGCCCGCCCATGTCGATGAGCCGACAGACGGGGTCGACCGATCCCGTGTCCAGGTCTGCAGCACGGGTGACCACGGTGCTGTTCACCCTCACCGCGCTGGCCGGTGCGTTCCTCCTGTTCATGATCCAGCCGTTGTTCTCCCGGATGAGCCTGCCCTACCTGGGAGGCACGCCTGCGGTCTGGAACACCGCCATGGTGTTCTTCCAGGTGGTGCTGTTGCTGGGCTACGCATGGACGCACTTCTCGCTGCGATGGCTTTCCCTGGGTGTCCAGATGGGTGCGCAGGCGATCATCATGCTGTCGGCCCTGGCGTTCCTGCCCATCGCACTGAGTCCCTCCCTTGCTCCGACGGGGGAAGGCTCACCGTACGGGTGGCTTCTCGGCGTGTACGCGGTCTCGATCGGCTTGCCGTTCTTCGCGGTATCCACCCTGGCACCCCTGCTGCAGCGATGGCTTTCCCGGACCCGGCATCCGGACGCGGACGATCCGTACTTTCTCTACGCGGCCAGCAATGTCGGAAGCATCGGTGCGCTGCTGGCCTACCCGCTGCTGGTGGAACCCGCCATCGGGCTGGCGGAGCAGGGCCGGGCGTGGACATTCGTGTACGCCGGTTCGCTGGTGCTGCTCGCCGGTTGCGCCGCCTTCACGATCCGCTCGCGTCGGGGTGCCGGGAGGGTGAGCAGGACGGCTGATCGGCAGCCGGCGTCCGCATCGACCTGGCGCTTGCGCGGGCGATGGGTGTTCCTTGCGGCAGTCCCGTCCAGCCTTCTCCTGTCGGTGACGCGCCACCTGACGACGGACGTCGCGGCCGTCCCGTTCCTGTGGGTCCTGCCGCTCACCTTGTTCCTGCTCACGTTCGTGATCGTGTTCTCACGCCGGCCGGTGCTGCCCCATTCGCTCGTGTTGCGAATCCAGCCGCTCGTGCTCGTGTTCCTCCCCCTCCTGCTGATACAGCAGTTCGTCGACTTCAGGATCTCCGTGGTCGCTCACCTGCTCGCATTCTTCGTGTGCGCGATGGTCTGTCACGGGGAACTGGCACGCCAGCGCCCGGACGCTACCCGGTTGACGGAGTTCTACCTGTTCATGTCGATAGGCGGTGCCCTGGGTGGAGCCCTGACCGCGATCGCCGCTCCGCTGCTGTTCGATGCGATCTACGAGTACCCGATCGGGATACTCCTGTCCTGCCTGGCGGGACCTTCCCTGGCCCATGGAAAGGGGCGCGTCGAGAGCGAAGGGGGTCGGCGGTGGTCCCACGTGGCCGTGGTCGTCACGATAGCCGCCATCCTGCTCTTGATGGTTCGGACCACGCGGCCGGACACCCTCCTCGAGTCGTTCTCGCTGGAGATCCGGCTCGTCCTGCTGCTCGTGCTCATGATGGTCATCCTGCGATTGGCCAGAGACCGGCTGGTCCTGCTGACAGGCATCCTGGGGCTGCTGCTCTACTACTCGCCGGCCGGTGTCGATCCGGACGATACGCTCGAACGCTATCGCGGGTTCTACGGAGCCATGACCATCGAGCGATCCGCGGACGAGCGGACGCTGCTGCTGAAGCACGGCACCACGATCCACGGCGCCCAGTTCATCGATCCGATGAGGAGGAGCGAGCCCACGAGCTACTTCTCGAAGGCGAGTCCCGCCGGACAGGCACTGGAGGCGCTCGGCCAGGCCGACAGGCTGGAGCAGGTGGGTCTGGTCGGATTGGGCGCCGGTACCCTGCTGTGCTATCGAGAAGAGGGTCAGCAATGGCGCGTGTTCGAGATCGACCCGTTGGTGGAGCACGTCGCGCGCGACAGCGGCTACTTCAGTTTCATCGAGATCTGTGCACCCGAGGTGCCGGTCGTGCTCGGAGACGCTCGACTCTCGCTGGCCGACGAGCAGGATGGTCGCTACGACCTGATCATCCTCGACGCGTTCTCGTCCGATGCCATACCCGTGCACCTGCTGACCAGGGAGGCGCTCGGCCTGTATCGACGGAAGCTTGCGTCCGGGGGCGTGTTGCTGGCGCACATCAGCAACCGTCATCTCGATCTTCGGCCCGTGCTGACCAGGTTGGCAGCGGACGCCGGACTGCCTGCGGTGACGCGCACTCACGTGCCCACGCCGTCCGATGACAAGCCGCTGTTTGCCGAGGCGACCTCGGTCTGGGTCGCCATCGGCACCGATGATGACGCGCTCGCACCGCTCACGGCGTCGTCGTCCTGGGTTCCGCTCGTCGCGTCGGACGACCAGGAACTCTGGACCGATGACTTCTCCAACGTTCTGGAGCTCTTCTTCAGGGGGCCGGAAGGGTGAAACCTGGCAGGCTGCCCGATCGCCTCGCAACGACCGGGCACGTCCAGGATCGAACGGTCATCAGGACCGGGTTCAGCTGCGCTCGAGCAGATTGATCACCGGGTCCACGTCAAGGTTACTGGTGGCGGCGGGTGTGGTCATCGCACGCCAGACTGTGACGACCGGTTCACACATCGGTTCGACAGTGACGACTTCGTGCCGCTCGCGGCGATTGGGGAACACTCCGATCAAGATAGGGTGAAATCCATCGTCGGCGCCCTCCTTCCCAATCGCCTGCGGCCCGAGGAGCTACGCGGGCGCCGAGGCGGAGGCGGCGGCGAAAACGGCCGAGGCATAGTCACGCCGCCCGGTCACGCGTGCTGGCCGTAAGCTCACGGTGCTCCAGGAGTGTGAATCGATCAGGGCGGCGAAATGGGCGCGGTACTGATCCTTGTCGAGCTGGTCGGGCGGGCAATCGAAGGCCTCGACGACCCGGTGCACGGCCCGGGAGTAGACATCGACAGCACTCTCGCTCATGTTCCGAAGCTTGAGCATGTCGAGATGCTTCTGATACTATTGATTGAAACGGCGTTGGTCCTTTGCGAGCATGGGCATTTCCTCGTAGACCAATCCCGGGAGTGGGATCGGGGAGGAAACAGTGATACAGAATTGACCCTTCGATCTTCACCTCTGCCGCTGAATAGCGGCTCCGTTCAACAGTACGTTGCAACTGTCGTTTGCCGCTCCCGCATAACCGTGAGTACCTCAGAACATGCGTGAGCGGCAAACGCAGCTGAACGTTTTGTTCTGGGCATCGAGCCTGCGATGCCGGATCTTCGCGTGAATCGCGCGCACCCGCTGCTTGCGCCGAGCAGGTGGCCGTGGTCTTCAGGCCCAGGTCGATGCCGATGATGTCCTGCCCGACGGGATGCAGATCTCCATCGCGACGGCGGCACAGAAGAACCAGCGCCCCCGGGCGTCTTCCGAGAAGCACCCGGCCCGGAACGTGTACCGCGACAATCCGTAGCTGTCCCACACCTTGAAGTGGTGGCCGGCGAACCTGATCTGCCCGTTTCTCCACAACGCGGCGCGCGCCTTGAGCGGCACCCAGCCGAGCGCTTGTCGCTCGCCGAAGTTCCTGCGCCAGCGCAGCTTCGTGCGCTTGGCGGCCCGTCGCTTCACCGCGTACTGCTGGCAGACTTCCTGGATGGTCGAGTTGCCGATGTGGTCGAACTCGTACGATGCGCCCTTGATGTAGGGGTCGAAGTCGAAACCCGACATCCATTTGCCGCGCTCGCGGATCATCCTGTCCGACAGCTCGTTGGCGTAGTTCCAGACCGTGTTCGTCTCACGGGCCATCGCGCGCAACAGCTTTGCGTGCTTGTCGCGCACGCGAACCCGGATCGTCTTGATGGCTGTAGGATTCGACTCGGTCATGACGCTCCATCGTCGTGGCAAGTGGCGCGATGGGGAGACCGCCAAGAATCCCGGTCGCGCTGCGTCTTCGATCATACGCGATGCCGCTCTCGCGCGCCTCGTTTCCTCCCCGGCCTGAACGCCGGGGCTTCCACGGGGCAAACCCGGTGAAGATCACCTTGCCGGAGAACACTCGCGTGCACGCGAGTCGCTACCAGCTGTACCTGCCAACCGAGGCGGAGTTGTCAGCAGAACTCGAACGGGAGCGTCGCGCTGCCGAGCGCCTGCTTCGTGCAGCGCGCACCGATGCTACCGAACACGATGATCGCGAGTCGCCCATTGATTGAGGAAAGACCGGCGTCGGCTCGAGAGCGGCGTCTGACGGGGATATCCGGATCGCTACTTACCCCCCTTTTTCGAGGCCCATTGCCCCCTTCCTCGCGCCACACCGGGGTTGCCAAGGCCCGACCGCCTCAATCCGCCGCCCGTTCCGCCCACCCCGCGAACACCCGCTCCAGCGCCACCACCACGTAGTACAGCACGATCCCCAGGAACGCCAGGGCGATCAGCACCGCGAACATCAGCGGATAGTCCGCGTTGGTCCGGCCCGAATCGAACAGCGCACCGAGCCCTCGCCCGTGCGGGGAGACGATCTCCATCAGGTTGGTGCCGATGAAGGCGAGCGTGACGGACACCTTCAACGCGCCGAAGAACTCCGGCAGCGTCTTGGGCAGCGCGATCTTCCGGAAGATGGTGAACTGCGAGGCGCCCAGCGAGCGCAGGATGTCGCGGTACTCCGGCTCCAGCGTGGACAAGCCGATCGACACCGACACAGCGATCGGGAAGAAGCTGATCATGAAGGCGATCAGGATGGTGTTGAAGTCGTGCTGGCCCACGAACAGCAGCGCCACGATCGGCACCACGGTCGCCTTGGGCACCGCGTTGAAGCCGACCAGCAGCGGGTACAGCGCATCGCGCAGCGTGCGGGAAAACCCCATCAGCATGCCCAGCGCCACCCCAACCACGATCGCCAGCAGCAGCCCGACCACGGTGCGCCACAGGGTCTGCCAGCCCATGATCAGGAACAGCGACCCGTGCCGTTCGAACGCCGGCGGCAGGTCCGAGGGCGAGGCCATCTTGTAGTCAGGCCAGCCGTTCAGGTGGACCAGCGCCTCCCACAGACCGAGAAAGACCAGCAGCGCCACGATCGGCACGATGATGCTTCGCAGGTTCATGCCGGCACCCCGCCGAGGCCGGACGGACGGCTCTCGCCCTGGCGTGCGATGCGGATCTGCTCGCGCAGCAACGCCAGCATCCGTGCCGATTCGGGCGTGTACAGCATGTCGAGTTCACGCGGCCCGGTGTCGGGGACGTCGAGCACGTACTGGGTACGCGCCGGGCGCCCCGACAGCACCACCACCTGATCGGCCAGGAACAGCGACTCGCGCAGGTCGTGGGTGATCAGCACCGCGGTGAACGGCTCGCGCGCCTTGAGGGCGTGCATGATCTGCCACAGGTCCTCGCGGGTGAAGGCGTCCAGCGCGCCGAACGGCTCGTCCAGGATCAGCACCTCGGGCCGGTGCACCAGCGCACGGCACAGCGAGGCTCGCTGGCGCATGCCGCCCGACAGCTCCGAGGGGCGCTTGTGCTCGAAGCCCTCCAGCCCGACCAGCGACAGCAGCGAGCGCGCCCGCTCCTCCTGCTCGGCCGCCGACAGGGGGGTCGGCACGATCTCCAGCGGCAGCAGCACGTTCTTCAGGATGGTGCGCCACTCCAGCAGCACCGGATTCTGGAACGCCATGCCGACGGTGGCGCGCGGCGAGAGGACCCGCTCGCCGTGCAGCAGCACCTCGCCACCGTCGGGAAACATCAGACCGCTGATCAACCGGGTCAGCGTCGACTTGCCGCACCCGGACGGGCCGACCACCGCGGTGAACCCGCCTGCGGGTACCTGCAGGTCGAGCCCGTCGAGCACCGGCAGCGGCCCGCTGGCGGTGCGGTAGGCATGGTGGACCGCACGGATGTCGATCAGCGCATCCGCACGCTCGCCGGGGGTGACGGCCGACACCGGATCAGCGCAGCGCGAAGCCGCCCTCGGGCAGGTAGGCATCGCTGAAGTACAGGCCGGCGTCCGGCTCGTTCTCGAACGTGTAGGTCAGCCGGATCTGCTCGATCGCGTTGTCCATGCGATCCGCATCGATGCCGCCCATGCCGTTCTCCAGGGCGTGGTCGGTCATCACGTTCGCATCGATGGCGAGTTGCAGGCGACGCTGCTCCAGCTCGGCATCGGCCGCCGGGTTGCGCTCCATCAGGCTGGCGGTGGCCGCCGCGGGGTCGGCGATGGCGGCTGCCCACCCCTTGCCGACCGCCTCCAGGAAGCCCTCGACCAGCTCGGGGTTGGCCGCGGCGAAATCGGTGTTGACGATGATCGCGTTGCCGTACAGGTCCACGCCGTGATCGGCCATCAGGATGGTGACGATGTCCTCCTCCGGCACGCCCAGGCGCACCAGGTTCAGGAACGAGGAGAACGAGAAGCCGGTGACGGCGTCCACCTCGCCCTCGGCGAGCATCGGCTCGCGGGTCGGGAAGCCGACCGGCTCCACCGTGATCGCGTCGACGTCGATGCCGGTCTCGGCGGCGAAGATCGGGAACTGCGCCCAGGCCCCGTCCGGTGGCGGTGCACCCAGGACCTTGCCCTCCAGATCCTTCGGCGACTCGATGCCGAGGCTACGGCGACCGACGATGGCGAACGGCGGCTTGTCGTAGACCATCATCACCGCGGTGACCGGCGCACCCGGGTTCTGGTCGAGAAAGCGCACCAGGGAGTTGATGTCGGCGAAGCCGATCGGGAAGGCGCCGGTGGCCACCTTGGGGATCGCGTCGAGCGAGCCGGAGCCTGCGCTGATCTCCACGTCCAGGTCGGCGTCGGCGAAGAAGCCGTCATCGATCGCCAGGAAGAACGGTGCGGACGGGCCCTCGAACTTCCAGTCCAGGGCGAAGGGGATGTCGGTGGCGGCGAGGGCGTGGCCGGCCAGGCCCAGGGTGCCGGCCAGGACGGTCGTGACGGCACGCACGGCCGTGGGGGAATGCAGGTTCATCGGGCGAATACCAGTCGAATGGTCAGGGTCGACTGTCATTCTAGCGAGCCTGATGCACCGTGCAGCGATTTACCGGTTCTGGTCGGTACAGGTGCGCTCGACACGCACCAGGACGGTGCAGGAACGCTCGATTCACGCATCGAGACAGGGCATTTCGTGGGCTGAATCCGGCATCTGAGAACTTCATCACAATTAGCCGCCCTTGCATTGATGGCGACCCGGACGCGCCCTGCCGGACGCCTACTTCGTACCGAAGATCCGATCCCCCGCATCGCCCAGCCCGGGCACGATGTAGCCGTGCTCGTTCAGGTGCGAGTCCACCGCCGCGGTCACCACCGGCACGTCCGGGTGCGCCTCGTTGAACGCCTTGATGCCCTCGGGCGCGGAGATCAGGCACACGAAGCGCATGTCCTTCGCGCCGCCCTGCTTCAGACGGGTCACCGCCGCGATCGCCGAGTTGGCGGTGGCCAGCATCGGGTCGACGCACACGATCAACCGCTCGCCCATGTTGCTGGGCACCTTGTAGTAGTACTCGACCGCCTGCAGCGTCTCGGGATCGCGGTACAGGCCGACGTGACCGACCCGGGCCGACGGGATGACGTCGAGCATGCCGTCCAGCATGCCGTTGCCGGCCCTGAGAATGGAGATGAAGGCGAGCTTGCGCCCCTTGAGCATCGGGGCATCCATCGCTTCGACCGGGGTACGGATCTCGCGCATCTCCAGCGGCAGGTCCTTGGTGACCTCGAAGCACAGCAGCCAGGAAATCTCGCGCAGCAGCGCGCGGAACGCGCTGGAGCTCTGCTCCACGCGCCGCATCAGCGTCAGCTTGTGCTGCACCAGCGGGTGATGCACCAGCGTGGCGCGCAGGCCACGCTCCTCCAGTTGTTCATCGGTCAGCATCGCATCGTTTCCTCGGTGTGCGGGGCGTCGGGGCTGGCAGCGGGCATCGCGCAGGCCCGGTTTCAGGCCCGGTTTCAGGCCAGCTTCTTGTAGCGGGTACGCTTCGGCTGCGCCGCGGCCTCGCCGAGCCGCTCGCGCCGGTCGGCCTCGTACTCGGTGTAGTTGCCGGCGAAGAAGTTGATCTCGTCCGGCGCCTCGTAGGCCAGGATGTGCGTGGCCACGCGATCCAGGAACCAGCGATCGTGGCTGATCACCACCGCGCAGCCGGCGAAGTCCAGCAGCGCCTCTTCCAGCGCGCGCAGCGTCTCCACGTCCAGGTCGTTGGAGGGCTCGTCGAGCAGCAGCACGTTGGCGCCCTGCTTGAGCGTCATCGCCAGGTGCAGCCGGCCGCGTTCGCCGCCCGACAGGTCGCGGACGATCTTCTGCTGGTCCTGACCCTTGAAGTTGAAGCGCCCGACGTAGGCGCGCGCCGGCATCTCGTGATTGCCCACGCGGATGACGTCGCTGCCGCCGGACAGGATCTCGAACACGCTCTTCTCGCCGTCCAGGTCATCGCGGCTCTGGTCCACGAACGCCAGCTCGACCGTGTCGCCGACATCGATGCTGCCGCCGTCCGGCTGCTCCTGACCCATGATCATGCGGAACAGCGTCGACTTGCCGGCGCCGTTGCCACCGATCACGCCCACTATCGCGCCCTTCGGGATCGCGAACGACAGGTCCTCGATCAGCACCCGGTCGCCGTAGGCCTTGGCCACGTTGTTGAACTCGATGACCTTGTCGCCCAGGCGAGGTCCCGGCGGGATGTAGATCTCGTTGGTCTCGGCGCGCTTCTGGAACTCCTGGCCCTGCATCTCCTCGTAGCGCTGCAGCCGGGCCTTGGACTTGGACTGACGGCCCTTCGCCCCCTGGCGCACCCATTCCAGCTCCGCCTTCATCGCCTTGGCGTGGCTGGACTCCTGCTTGGCCTCGCGGCTGAGCCGGTCGCTCTTCTGGTCCAGCCAGCCCGAGTAGTTGCCCTCGTAGGGGATGCCGTGACCGCGGTCGAGCTCCAGGATCCAGCCGGCCACGTTGTCCAGGAAGTAGCGATCGTGGGTGATCGCCACCACGGTGCCGCCGAAGTCGCCCAGGAAATGCTCCAGCCAGCCGACCGAGTCCGCATCCAGGTGGTTGGTCGGCTCGTCCAGCAGCAGCATGTCGGGGCCGGACAACAGCAGCCGGCACAGCGCCACGCGGCGCTTCTCGCCCCCGGACAGCACCCCGATCTTGGCATCCCAGGGCGGCAGGCGCAGCGCATCGGCCGCCTTCTCCATCTGCACCTCCATGTTGTGCCCGTCGGCCGCCTCGATGATGGCCTCCAGCTTCGCCTGCTTCGAGGCCAGCGCATCGAAGTCGGCGTCCGGCTCGGCGTAGGCGGCGTACACCGCGTCCAGTTCGGCCTTGGCACCGTTCACCTCGCCGACCGCCTCCTCGACGATCTGGCGCACCGTCTTGTCCGGGTCCAGCGTCGGTTCCTGCTCCAGGTAGCCGATCTTCAGATCGGCCATGGGCCGCGCCTCGCCCTCGATCTCGGTGTCCACGCCGGCCATGATCTTCAAGAGCGTGGACTTGCCCGAGCCGTTCAGACCGAGCACGCCGATCTTGGCGCCGGGGAAGAAGGACAACGAGATGTTCTTGAGGATCTCGCGCTTGGGTGGCACGATCTTGCCGACCCGGTTCATGGTGTAGACGTACTGGGCCATCGGGCTCCTGGAAGGGGTGGTGGGGCGCAGCGAGGCGCGGTCCGGCGATTGTAAGCGACGCGCCGCCGAACCCATGAACTACCGTGCGGATCGCTCCGGTGCCCGTGCCGCTCGATGCACGGCGCCTTCTCAGGAAGGTAGCTTCAGCCCGTCCGGCAGGCTCAGCCCGGCGGACAGCCCGGACAGCTTCTCCCGAGACGATTCCGCCAGACGCCGCGTGGCATCGTTGACCGCGGCGGCCATCAGATCCTGCAGCGTTTCCTTGTCGCCGTCCTCGCCCAGCAACGAGTCGTCCAGCATCACCCCGGTCAACCGATGCTGTCCGTTCATGGTCACCCGCACCAGCCCGGCACCCGCCTGGCCATCGACCGTCATGCCGGCGATCTCCTCCTGGGCCCGCCGTATGCCGTCCTGCATCTGCTGTGCCTGTTTCATCAGTTCGCCAAGGTCACTGCTCATGTCTGTCGCTGTCCTGCACGTGTGGGAGGGGGGTTGAACGGGAGTTCGTGAAGCGGCGGCGAATCCTGGCCGCCATGTCGCCATGAGGGCTCAGGAAGGAGGTGCGAACTTCTCGTCGTTGAGCAGGATCGAGGCGGGGGCGGCGCCGCGCACGAACAGGGACGAGGTCGGCTCGACGTAGCGGCCGCTGACGCGGTAGTCGCGCTTGAGCCCGACACGGCCGACGACCACGACGTAGGTGAAGATGTCGCCGGTCGGATCCAGGGCGGCGCGGTAGCGGTTGCTCAGCACCACCCCTTCCCCGCTGGTCACTCCCACCCGTTCGAGCGCGTAGCCGGAATCCACGAGCGCCTGTTCGAGCGCCCTGTCGAAGGGTCCGCGCGTCGGCGGCATGCGCAACGTGCGCAAGCCCGGGGACAGCTCGTCGATCTGCAGGATCGCATCGACCAGATCCTGCGCCACCATCTGTTCGGGTGCGGGAACCGAGCGACCGAGCAACAGGCGGCCCTGGGCCGGCAGGACCGTCGCACCGTCACGGTTGCCTGACGCAGGATCCGGCACCGGATCCGGCACCGGATCCAGTACCGGATTCGGCCCGGACGAGGCGCACCCGGTGAGCGCAACACACACCAGCAGCATGCACAGTGATCGACGGACAGCGGGCACGTCTCCACTACGTGGTTTCCCGTAATGCATCGGAACAAGAAATCGACTAGCCTCGTCACTCATGGAAAGCTCCTTTTCACCGGCTGGCCCGGGAAGCATTGGCAGACCGGTCGACACGCCCGACGTCGCGTCGCCAGGCGAGCGACTGCGCGCCTTGACCGGGCAAGGTGGTTGGTTCAGCGCGAGCGCGCAGGGCAGTCACCAGACGATCCGGGCCAGCGATCAGCATCCGCTTTCCCTCGGGCCGGACCAGTGGGTCGACCGAATCCTGGCAAGGCTGGGCTGACACCGCGATCGCCGCGCCACGGCCATGAGTGTGCCCGACTGGCACGGGGCGGCCACTGAACTGGTGGCAAGTTTCGTCAACCTGTCCGAGACGGAGCAGCGGATCCGGGTGATGGACAAGTTGTGCGAACGGCTCGACGGTGGGATGTACCCCGCCTTCCTGAAGATCCTGGAGATCGTGCAGCTGTGCGGCGACGAGGACGTGAAGCGGTTGGTGGCGAAGACCTTCTGCGAGGCGCTGGTGTCCGGGCGCCTGCCCGAAGGTCGAATTCCCGCCTGGGGAGCCGAACATGTCCTGACGAACAGCGCCTTCGGGCAGACACGACGACTCGGGCCCCTGGAGTACGTGTGCGCATGGTACGCGCAGCCGGGCAATCTGCCGGCACTGTCGCGCGCCGAGTTCAGGAGCATCACCGGCACGCTGCTGGCACTGTTCTCCAGCACCGACGAGGTCAGGCAGTTGTACTGCTCCAAGCTGCTTGACGACTCCAAGGATGCGCTGGACGGATCGTTGTCGAGTCGCACTCGAACAGGACTCGGGAGACTTTCGGAATACTGGATGGAGGCTTCGGAGCACGAGAGCCTGGTCACACGCCTGATCGAGGATCTGGACGGTTCCGGCGACCGGCTTCGACGCATCAGCAGCAACCCCTTCTGAGCCGTGCTCAACCGAGCACGGCGCGCAGCATGTCCTCGATTCCGTTGCGGTGGAACGCCAGCTCCTTCATCAGCCGATCGACCAGCATCGGGATCAGCACGATCAACAGCAGCAGCGTGACCAACCCCTTGATGGCCATCGAGATGAACAGGATGTCCAGGCGCTTGGCGAACCGGTTCACCAGGCCCATGCACATGTCCACCAGGAACACCACGACCATCACCGGAGCGCACAGCATCAGCGTCAGCGTGACGTAGCGCCCGAACTCGCGCTCGAACAGGCGGACGGCGGCGCGCTGCAGATCCGGCAAGGGCTCGTCGATCGGCCAGACCGCGAAACTCTCGATGATCGAGGTCGTCAGGAACAACAGGCCTCCGAACGAGAGGAACAGGAAGTTCGCCCAGCGGCCGAGAAAATCGCCCAGCAGCGTGACGTCGTGGCCTGACAGCGGATCGTGGACGTTGCCTATCGATGCACCGATCTGCGTATCGATCAGCGTGCCGGCCGATTCGAATGCCCACAGGAACAGCCCGAAGAAGAACCCGATCGACAGACCGACGAACAATTCCTTGGCGAACAGCATCACCCACTGCGGTCCGGTCAGCGAATCGATGTCGATCGTCGGCTGCACCGCGACGACGGTCAGGGCCAGCGACACGAAGATGACATTGCGCACCAGCGGCGGGATCAGCTGTTGCGAGAACAGCGGCAGCACCAGCATCGCCACGGCCAGTCGGGTGACGGCCAGCGCGAGCACGAGCGCCTGGTCGCCCAGCGTCGCCAGCAACTGGCTCGATTCCATGGACGTCGTTCTGGTTCATCCGCCGACCATCGACGGAAACTCGGAGAAGATGCGGTCCGTGTAGCGGTACAGCGTCGCCGCCATCAGCGAGGCCGTCGCGAACAGCGACAGCACGATGGCGAAGAACTTGACCGCGTACTGGACGGTCTGTTCCTGCAATTGGGTGGCCGCCTGCACGAACGCCACCAGCAGACCGCTGAGCGCTGCCGCCAGGACCGGTGGCGCCGCCAGCATCAGCACCAGCCACAACGCTTCCTGCGTCAGTTCGATGATGGTGTTGAAGAGCATGGGCTACAGGTAGGACAGCACGAGGCCGTGCGCCAGCTTGGTCCACCCCTCGACCACCACGAACAGGAGGATCTTGAACGGCAGAGAGATCATGGTCGGCGACAGCATCATCATGCCCAGCGCCATCAGGATGTTCGACACCACCAGATCGATGATGATGAACGGCAGGAAGATCAGGAAGCCGATCTGGAAGGCGGAGGTCAGCTCGCTGACCGTGAACGCGGGGACCAGCACGATGAAGTCGTTCGCGCCCACCGGATCCGCACCGCGCTCCTCCATCATCCTGTCGATGGTGGCCCGGAAGAACGACCGTTCCAGCTCGTTCGCGTGTCGCGCCAGGAAGTCGCGCAGCGGCTCCTTGGCCACGTCGGCCATGCGCAGCAGCTCATCGGTCGAGTCGAACTGCACGTCGGCCTGGGCCAGGCGCTCGGTGATCTCGCTGCCGACCGGGTACATGACGTAGATCGTCAGCACCATCGCCAGCGCGTTGAGCACGAGATTGGGCGGAACCTGCTGCACGCCCAGCGCATTCCTGAGCAACGACAGCACGACGATGATCTTGGTGAACGAGGTCAGCATCACCGCCACGAACGGCGCGAGCGCCAGCAGCACGACGGTCAGCAGCGCCGAGGACGGCGTGAACGCGGTCAGATCCATGCGATGCACCCGTGGTCGGTCGACCGGTTCATGTACGATCCTCCACGCGATCGGCGAACAGCCCGGCCCCGTGGGCCACCCGCCCCAGGTACCCCGACACCACCGCACCGTCGGCAAGCTCGAGCCGGCATCGGACGTTCGTCGCCCCCCCGGCCCCGCTCAGCGACAGCGCCGGCGCGTCATCGCACAGTTGGTGCGCGCACAGGGATACCGGACAGGAGAAGGTACCGTGCACGAAGCCTGCCTCGGCCCGGGCGGTCGCGGGCGGGGCGGTGCGCGCACCCGGGGTCTTGCTCCAGTCGTTGCGCTGCAACGAGGCCACGCCCGCGACCACGCCCGCCCCCGCCGGCAACTCCAGATCGACCTGCCAGGTGTCGGCGAACGTGCCAGGGATCAGTACCGCGGCACCGGGCCCGATCGCGCAGCGTTCGGCGCACGGGATCTGCACCCGTCCGAGCAGGCATCTGGCACGGTGCGATGACCAGGCCAGCGGCTCGTCCAGCGCATCCAGCGCCGCCCGATCCTTCGCCAGGCCGGCCCAGCACGCCGCGGGCAGCCGAAACACGCTGATCGGGCCCGCACCACCGGCCGCGCCGATGCGCAGCGCGAAGGGCAGATCGGTACCGCCGATCGAGGGTTGCCAATCCAGCGGCACTCCGAGCCAGTCCTCCACGGCCTGCACGTGAGGCTCGACCAGACCGAGCAGCGTCGCGCGATCGACGTCGTGCAACCGGTTCGTGCGTGCGCCCGACGTGACGTCGATCAGCAGTGCCATCTCACCCAGCGCGGTAGCGGCCCGAAACGCGACCGCCCGTCGGCTGCGCGACGGGGCGGGCATGCGCGACGCCGGAGCAGCGGGGCTGACGACCGCCCCGCTCATCCGGACACCCTCCCCAGTCGTGCAAGCATGACGCGGCGAACCAGCTCCGGAACGCTGCGCACCCCGATCTTGCGCATCACGCGCGAGCGATGCACTTCCACGGTTCGAACGCTGATGCCCAGCTCCCAGGCGATCACCTTGTTGGCGTGCCCGTCGATGATGCCGTCCAGCACCTCGGTCTCGCGCGGGGTGAGCGATGCGGTCAGTTCGCGGTAGCACCGGTCCGAACCGGCACCCTCGGCGGACTCGCTCGCATCGGACGGGGCGGCTCGTGACGCGTCGAGTGCGCTGTCGATGGCGCTGTACAGCTCATCGGACTGCAGCGGTTTCTCCAGGAACGAGACCGCCCCCTTCTTCATCGCCTCGACCGCGAGCGCCACATCGGCGTGGCCCGTCATGTACACCACCGGTATGGCGATCCGCTCTCTGCGCATCAGATCGTGCACTTCGAGCCCGCTCATGCCGGGCATGCGGATGTCGAGCAGCATGCAGGTGCCCGCCAGTCGATCCGGGCCGGCATCCTTGAGTTCGTCGATCGCCGCACGCGGGCAGGCGAAGTCGATCGTGACCAGGCCCTCACCCCGCAACATCCAGGCGATCGACTCGCGGAAATCGTCGTTGTCGTCGACCACGTACACGGTGCCGCCGCTCATCGGGAAGCTCTGCTCATCGGACGGTATCCGTGCCGGGGTCGCCGGCTTCCGTGCCGCTGCCATCGCTCGCGCTCTCGCTCGGGATGGGCAGCAGGATGTGAGCGGTGCAGCCGCCGCACTCGTTGCCGGTCAGCCAGAACCGCCCGCGGTGCAGTTCCACCAGCGAGCGGCAGATGTTCAACCCGATGCCCATGCCGTCCGGCTTGCTCGACGCGAACGGCGTGAACAGGCGATCGTGCGCACCCTGGTCGAGACCATCGCCACGGTCCGCGATGCTCAGCTCGATGCCATCCGCGCCGGCCTCGGCGCACAGGTCCAGCCGCCGCGTACGCTCGTCGGGCGCACCGGACATCGCCTCGGCCGCATTGCGCATGACGTTGGCCAGCACCTGCTGCATCAGCGTGCGATCCACCTCGACCACCAGCGCCGGGTCGCTCGGTCGCTGGTGCACGATCACGCGCCGCGATACCAGTACCCAGTCGAGCAGTTGCACGGTATCTCCGAGCAGCTCGCCCACCCGGCACAGCACCAGCCTGGGACGACGGGCCTGGGTGAAGTCGCGGATGCGGGCGATGATGTCCGATGCGAAACGGCCCTGACGCTGCGCCATCTCCAGGGCACGGTCCAGCTCCTCGAGTTCGTCGGCGGCCAGTCCGTCGACGTTCCCGCGGGCACGCGAGAGTCGCGAGCGCAGCCCGTTGGTCAGGTTGACCAGCGTGCCGATCGGCTGGTTGAGTTCGTGTGCCAGCGTCGAGGCCATCTCTCCGACCGATATCGTGCGCGAGGTGGTGAACAGCTTCTCGCGCTCGGCAACGTAGCGTCGGTAGTAGTCGTCGCGATCGCTGACGGTGGACAATCTCACCCAGACGCGTTCGCTGTCGCCTGCACCGTGCACCCGGACGCACCATGCGCGACCGCCCGGCAGACCGGCATCCCAACGCAACGTCGCACCCTTCCGATCGGGCCTCAGGCAGCCATCGCTCACCGCTCGCCACAACGTGTCCAGCTCCGTCAGGTGGGTGCAGCGGGCCAGCGCATGCTCGGCCAGGCCGGGCGACATCACCCGCCACAGCACGTACCCGTCGTGGACGCGGATCAGCAGGCAGCTCTCGCGCAGGCCCTCCAGCAAGGCGCGCACGTCGGGCAGATCGGGCAGATCGGTCTCGGCCGACGAGGACCGGGCCGGCGGTGCATCGGCGAGGACCGTCATGAGCGCCGCTTCGGCTCGACGCCGTCAGCCACGCCGGCGGCCGCGCCGGCAGCGACGCCGACCGAGACGCGCCGGTTCTCGCCACCGTCATCGGATCGCAGGCGCTGCTCGAGCAGCTTCGCCAGCGTGTCCGCATCGGCCATGTCGAACGGCAGCTGCAGCTGCCATTCGCCCTCACCGGACAGTTCCAGTTCGAGCGCGGGCAAGCCGCCGCCCGGTTCCAGTTGCCAGCGCCGGACCGCGCCATCGGCTGCGGGCCGCTCCTGCAGGGCGGTCCAGACGGATTCGACGACCTCCGCCACCCGCACCGGCCGCGACGACGGAGCCGCGGCCGGCGGTGGCGACACGCCCGCCACCACCGCGATCGGCTCCGGTGCCGAGGCCGCGCCGGCCAGGCCGTCATCGGGCCGTGGCTTCATCGCACCGCCCACCGCCAGGTGGCCGGCCTGTCCGAGCGGCGAGGCGGCCAGGGCGCCACCGAGCGCTCCGGGTGGGGCTTGCGCGTCGCGGACCATGTCGGTGCGCTCGCGGGCCGTTTCGCGGACGGCCTGGTCCGACGCCTTGTCCACCAGGGGGGCCAGGGCCGCTTCACGTTCGGCCATCAGCCGCTCGAAGGCCAGCGCATCGCGCGCTCGGTCGGCGCCGGCCGCAACCGAACTCCGGGCCGCCGGGTCCGGGCGGGCGACGGCGCGAGCACGCGGCCCGATCGAGAATCCGTCAGTCATGCATCGCGTTCCCGGTCCGGGCCAAGCCTTCGAACTCGTCCTCGTCCGCTCGCTCCTGCAGCGCCGCACGTCGCCCCCGCACCGTCGCACCGACGCCCTCCACTGCATCGATGCGGGCGTTCTGGCGCACGATCTCGCGCTGCAAGCGGGCAAGCTCCGCCTCCGCCTCGCTCAGCTCGATCTCGGTCAGTTCCAGGTAGTAGACCTCACGCTCCAGATCGTAGTGGACCCAGCGACGGAAACTGGCCGCTTCGGCCAGGCGTGCCGGCCCGTTCGGACCACTCTGCTCCCGGGCATAGTCATCGGTGCGGCTGATCTGGCCGCGCAGGTTCGCCACCTTGACACCGCGTTCGGCCAGTTCCCGACGCGAGTTCGCCACGACGTTGCGCTGCTGGGCCAGTGCGCGTCGCGCGGCGGCCAGGCGCAACGTGTGCACTTCGCCCAACCGGACGAGCGAGGCAAGGCTCGGCAGGCGCTTCACGAGGCGCCCGGCACCCGGTCGGCGGCGAGCGCGGCCAGCCACTCGATCGAGCGCGCCGGCCCGTCGACCTCGTTGGGCATCTGTCGCAGGAAGGCGTCGATGGCGTCGCGCCGCTCGATGGCGGTATCGGCCAGTGCATCGGCGCCGGGTCGATACTCGCCCATCTGGATCAGTAGCTCCAGTTCCCGGTACTTGGCCATCAGCTCGCGCACCCGCAGCGCGGCCGCCTGGTGCGAGGGCTCGGTCAGCGCGCCGAACAGGCGGCTGGCACTGGCCAGCACATCGATGGGCGGGTAGTGGCCCTTCTCGCCGAGTTCGCGCGACAGCACCAGGTGGCCATCGAGAATGGAGCGCACCTCCTCGGCGATCGGATCGCTGGTCTCCTCGTCCTCCACCAGCACCGTGTAGAAAGCGGTGATCGATCCGGATCGATCGTTGCCGGCGCGCTCGAGCAGACGTGGCAGCTCGGCGAACACCGACGGGGGGAAACCGCGGCGCACCGGGGGCTCGCCGACCGACAGCCCGATCTCGCGCAGGGCGCGCGCGTAGCGGGTGATCGAATCGATCAGCAGCATGACGCGCAGCCCGCGAGCGCGGAAGCCCTCCGCGATCGTGGTGGCGCACTGCGCGGCCATGACCCGCTCCATCGCCGGACGGTCGGAGGTCGACACCACCAGTACCGCCTTGCGCATGCCCTCCTCACCCAGGTTGTGCTCGATGAACTCCCGCACTTCGCGACCCCGCTCCCCGATCAGCCCGATGACGATCACGTCCGCATCGGCGTTGCGCGCCAGCATCGAGAGCAGCGTCGACTTGCCGCCACCGGCGGCCGCGAAGATGCCGCAGCGCTGGCCTTCCCCGATGGTCAGCAGGGCATCGATGGCGCGCACGCCGGTGGCGAACACCTGCGAGACCGGACGCCTGGTCAACGGATCGGGTGCGGCGCGGTCGACCGGCAGATCGATGACATCGACCGGCTTGCCGGGGGCGTAGAGCGGCCGACCGGTACCGTCGAGAATGCTGCCCACCAGGTTGGGGGAGAAACGTACGCTGCGCCCGCGCTGCAGCAGGCGTACCTCCGAGCGGGTGGAGATGCCTTCGAGCGGACCGAGCGGGTACAGGATGAGTTGGCCATCGGCGATGCCCACCACATCCGCGAAGCGATGGCCGGTGCTGCCGGGCGTATCGATCGTGCAGCGCTGACCGATGCGCGCATCGATGCCGGAGACGTGAACGGTGGTGCCGTACGCTCGCACCACGCGACCGATCTGCTCGACCGCCACGCCCCCGACCAGCAAGCGCTGTTGCAACGTGAGCGCACGCGACGCCGGCGCATCGTCGGTGCCCCGGTTGACCAGATACGCCTCGTCGAGCACCGCGCTCGTTTCACCCGGATCGTCAGCTCTCACCCAGACGCTCCCCGAGCACGCGCAGCTGAGTGTTCAGGTCCGCGTTGATGCGTCCGAACTCGGTCTCCAGGATGCAATCCGTGGTCTCCAGCGACTCGTCCGCCTCGACCTGGATCTCCTGATCGGTGTCGTTGTGCCGCTCCAGGTGCTCTCGCAACGGCTGCACCACCTGGGTGGCCACGTGCAGCACCACGGGCCGACGGGGAGCAAGTTCCGCCGCCGCCCGCCGGGCCAGTGCCGCGATCGTCGCGACGGGGCCGACGATCTGCGCGATGCGCTCCACGATCGAGAACGCCAGCGTGGCGGCCGATGCCTGCAGTTCGTCACGCTCGCGATTGGCCCGCAGGGTCAGCGAGGACAACCGTTCGGCCGTCGCCTCGATGGCTGCCTGCACCCCGTCCTGCCGGCCACGTTCGTAGCCCGCCTCGTAGCCTCGCTCCTCGGCAGCACTCACGCACGCGGATTCGGAGCCGATCACCCGGTCCACCGACCGGACCTTCTCGATCACCGTCTCGAGCGCACCGAGTTCCTCGGCCGAATACACCAGCTTGTCGGTGGCCAGAGTGGTGTTGCCGGTGACGATGAAGCTGATCAGACTCATCGACTCACGCCACCCGGACCTTCGGATCGTCCGACACGCCCGGCTCGGCGTCGGATTCCGGACCTGACTCGGTGGAGGACCCGGTCGTGCCGGCATCCGCGCCGCTGTCCTCCCGGATCCGGCAGGCCGTCCGGTAGAGCCGTTGCGCCACGTCGATCGGCAGCGCACCGGCCGGCCGGTCGAACAACCCGAAGAACAGCGGCATGATCGTTCTGTCGGACAGGGTGCTCAGCAGGACCGCCGCACCGGCGGCGCGCACCCGATCGGGTAGCGGCGGATCGATGTCCAGCTCGCGCCCACCGTGCACGACCGGCGCATCCATCGCCATCAACCGGTCGGTGACAGCCTTCCCGACCAACGTCCTGACGGTCTGGAACACGTCGCCGTCGAGGGTGCGCTGCAGGGCGGGCAGCAGGTACAGGCAACCGGCGATGCGTTGCAAGGCGTCTCGCTCCGATTCCTCGATGAAGCACCAGTGCGGCAAGCCGCGAAGCGCCGAGAAGTTCACCGCGTCGAGCAGCTCGGTACGCCCACCGGCCAGTGCCGAGAGGCGTACCGCGGCGGCGGTCTGCCACCTGCGTAGCGCCCGGACGCCCTCCAGCGAGCTACTCATGAGCGCTTGTCCGGCGCCGCGTTCCGCCCGAACAACCGGGCTCGCATCGAGAACATCACACCGAGCATCAGCAGCAGCGCGCCCAAGGCGAGCAGGGCGACGCTGGCGATGCTGTCGTTGCCGACGCCGGGCACGCGCGCGTGCTGCAGCGTCGTGGCCGCAGGAGTGGCCGTGGCGGCGGCTGCGGGAAACAGGCTCACGGTGACGTTGTCGTACGGCAGGTTCTCGAACCCGTTGACGACCAGCGCCTTGATCTTGGTGATGCTCTTGCCGAGATCGACGTCCAACCGGTGCTTGATGAACACCGAAGCGCTCGACGCCTCCAGCTTGTCCGTCATGAACTCCCGTTCAGGTACCGCCAGATGCACTCGCGCCATGATGACGCCGTCGATCGCCGAGAGGGTCCGGGATATCTCCTGCGACAGCGCGTAGTTCAACCGGGCTCGCTCCTCGAGCGGGGACGACACGAAGCCGTCCTTGCTGAAGATCTCGCCCAGGCTGCTGAAGCTCTCGCGGGGCAGGCCGTGCTGCTGCAGGATCTCGACGGCCTCGGAAAACGAACCGCGGTCGGTCTCGACGCGGTACCGACCGGCCGGTCCGGCAATCTTCCTGGCGGACAGGTCGGCCGAGTACAGGCGCGCCACGATCTCGTTGGCCTGCTGCTCGCTCAGGCCGGAGTACAGCTCCTCGTTCTGGCAACCGCTCATCGCGATGGCGAGGAGCAGCACCAGGGACAGACGCGCGCGCACGGCTCAGGACTGCTGCTGGAACAGCTGCTGGACGCCTTCCGCGGTGCGATTGGCAACGCTTGCGCTCAACTGGCTGTGAAACATGAACTTCTGGCTTTGCACCGTGAGACTGATGATCTCGCTGGGCGACATCGTGTTGTCCGAATCGACCGCGTTGGTGGCGTAGTCACTCAGGGCCTGCGCCTCCTGGTTCAGGTAGTCGAGGGGCTGGAACGCCGCCTTGGCCATGTCGGACATGCCCTGACTCGGCTGGGCAGCCTCGATGCTCGCTGTCGACAGGCTGGCCTCGAACGAGCGGACGTCGTCGGCAAGCGAGGCCTCGTAGGGCACCGACACGGTCTGCGGGCCCTGGGCGGCCTGCATCTGCATGTCCATGGCGGAAGCCATGGCCGGGGTGATGGCGTTCATTGCTTGCGAGCGAGCGTCTCGAGCGCCGAACCCACGCTGGTGAGCGAGGTGTGCGAACTGTTGGAGATGAAGTTCATGCGCAGCGACTCGGCCGTCAGCGCGGTGATCTCCGAGGGGGTGTCGAAACCGCCCGAGACCAGGTCGGCCTGTTCGACGATGCGGGTCGCCTGAGTGTCCAGGGCGGAGCCCCAGGCATCGGCCATCGCCTCGAACCAGCTATCGGAACTCCTGCCGCGGGGACCGGTGGCGGAGCCGGGCTGCAGCATCGCGTTCACGTGCATCGTGTTCAGTTCGTTCATCGCGCGTTCTCCGAAGGTGTACGCCGCACAGCGGCGGGGATCATCGACCGGGGGGATCGACTCAGAATTGCAGGACCAGCGGTTCGCCATCCTTCTCGAGCTCCGCACTGCCGTTGCTCAGACCGACGATCCGGTGCCCGGTAGGCAGTACCGAGCCGATGAAGTACTTTGCGCCATCGCGGGTCAGGATGTAACCACGCTCGCCGCCGACGAGCAGCTGCACACGCTTGGCGGGGTCGTCGCGCGGTGCCGGTTCGGCCTGCGAGTCCAATCGCGGCAGCGTGTTGGTGGTACGCAGCGTCTGCAGCGACTCCAGGTCGGCACGCAGGATACCTTCGACCGCCGCGAGCGTGTCCAGCTTGGCCGAGTTCGTGGTGACGTGGGCGCGGCCGGGAGCCTCGATGTCGACCCTCGCCTCGATGCCGTGAACCCGGTAGACATCCGCGATGGCGAGGGCCAGCTCGTCGGCGATCTGCACATCGACCGTCAGATCGATGCCGTTGCGCGCCAGCAGGTCGACGAGACGGACCTGCTCGCCGCGCGTCGATACGCGCCCCGCCAGACGCGCCGCGTCCGGGTTCTGCGACTGCTCGTAGACGACGTCGTCGAAACCCTGGCTCTCGAGCAACTGCTCCAGCTGAGCCGGAGCGGGCGCGGCCACGACCGGCGACACCATCACCCAGGACCCGCTGGCCAGCACGATGAGCAGGACACCCAGACCGACGCACGCCAGTGCGGCGAGCGAACGGGCACGAGGGGGGCCGAGGCGCAGGGCACCCGGGAGGGAAGGCTCGTCGAGCAGGCGGTCGTGCTCGCCACCGGACGAGGCGGGAACGCTGTGCGCCCGCGTGACACGGAACGCGATGTCGCCGACGGCGAAGTCGGCACCGCTGCCGAGCGCCCGCGATTCGCCGATGCCCAGCGGAGCACCGTCGAGCGCGATCTCGCCGGCCAGGGCGTCCAGCTGCACCTCGTCACCCTCCAGCCTGAACGCGAGCGACCAGGCATCGGACGGCCGGGTCAGCAATACCAGCCGGTGCCCGCAGCTGCTGCCGATGCGCACGCCGTCGGTCCGGGCGGTGTCGAGTTCCAGCCGTGCGGTCGCACCGGACTGACGCCCCGCGATCACCCGGATGTCCAATGCGGTCGAGCGCAAGTGTGATCCCGGCGTCGAGGGCCTCTCGTCGCCGGGCCGTACCGCGGTAGCGTTCATTCGACAGTCCAGGCCTTCACGGTGAACGGGCTGGTGAGTCGGGGGGCGGAGACGACCGGTTCGGTCACCTCCTGTTCCTTGGGCCAGTATCGCGGCTCGTCACGCTCCGGCCACTGCACCGAATCGAGCCGACGGCCCGCCTGAGCGATGATCTCGTTGGCCTTCCCATCCAGCCTGGGTTGCCGGGAACCGTCGCCGAAACCGTTGCTGTCTGCCAGCCTGGGCGTGATCAGGAACAGCCGCTCGACGCGGCTGGCCGCGCCGCCATCGGAGCGGAACAGCCGACCGATCAGCGGGATGCTGCCCAGCCACGGTACCCGGCTCTCGCTCTGACGCCACGATTCGCGCACCAGTCCGCCGAGCAACAGGCTGTCGCCGTCGTTGACGATGGCTTGCGTGTTGATGACAGCGCGCTCGATCACCGGAATGCTGTCGACCGCGGACGTTCGCGACGGGGTGCCGTCCTCGATGTCGACGAGCAGCTTGATGCGGTCCCGACCGGCCTGACGAAAGACGTGCGGCGTGACCCGAAGCACCGTGCCGACCGGCACGTTGAACAGATCGACCTGTTCCAGACCCGCGATGCGCACGAAGAACTCGGTGGTGGAACCGAGCACCGCCTGTATGTCGGACAGCACCACCACATGGGGCTTGGACACGATGCGGGCAGCGCCCCGCTCCTCCAGCGCACGAATGCGCGACAGGAACTCGCCACTCTCGCCGAGCACCGCGGAGAGGACCCCACCGCCGCCGCCGACCGGACCCACACCGCCGGGCAGCGAGGTGGTGCCGTCGGCCGCGATGTTGGTGAAGCTCACGTCGATGTCGTCGCCGGCGTAGCGCCAGTTGATGCCCAGCTCCCGGCTTCGATCGGTGTTGATGTCGATGATCGTGGCCTCGATCTCGATGAGGCTCGACTCGATGTCCAGCTGCCGGATCAGATCGGCGTAGGCGGGCATGCGGTCGGCACGATCGCGCACGATGACGGTGTTGGTTCGCGCATCGGCCACGATGCTGATCGAATCGGCACCGGGTCCGGCATTGCGTCGCCCCGGCCTCACCTCGATGCTCGCCGGGTCAAGGTCGCCACGCCGCGCCAGTCCGCGGCCCTTGAGCGAATCGACGGTGGCTGCGTTCTGTCCGACGAGCACGCCGGGTCGGCCATAGGAGAATTCATCGCTCGACATCATGCTGTCGAGCAAGGTTGCCACACCGGGTATGACAAGCGTCTGACCACTGACATCGAAGGTCTTGTCGTCCGCCCAGGCGTGGCTCAGCGGGAACACCTCGAACACCACCGGCGAGGGCGCGTCGGTGGTCGTGGAGGGCACCGTGACGGGTGCCGTGGCACGCGACGGCACGGCGGCCGGCACCCCACGTTCGGCGACGGCGACGGCGACGACCTCCGCGACCTGCTCGAGGAATCGTTCGGTACCGGTGGCCACCAGCGCGCCTTCCACCCGGTCCAGCCGATTGTCATCGTCGACAAGCGCCAGCTGCTCGGCGAGCGCGAGCACGCGTTCGGCCTGGGCATCGCTCACGGGCAGCACCTGACGATCGATGCGACTGGCATCGTAGACGAACGCCACCGCTCCATCGTGATAGACGACCACGTTGAAGGCGTTCGCGACCTCGTCGAACACCTCACCGGCCTCGCCGCTGAAGCGTCCGTTGACGGTGCCCTCGATCGGACCATCGATCACGACCGGCATGCCGATCTGCATGAACAACGCTTCCACGAAGGCCTCCACCGGCTGCTCGCGGGCAGACATGTCGACCGACCGGTCGAAGCCGGGCACCTCGCCGGCTGCCGCGAAACCGATCGGGAAAGCGAGTGCGACGGATGACAGCGCACGCAGCAACGGGGACGACATGCGTCTTGCCTGGTCCGGGAACGACATGGGTGCACGCTCGCTCATGTGGCGGCTTTCACGATGGCGTCGGCGTCGAGCGAGACCCGCTCGACGATGACGAGCTCGAAGGGCTTGGTGAATTCCGGATAAGACATCACGGGTGTGTCGAAACGAACCTCGACCAGCAGAGCCCGGACGTGCCGACGCAGCACGATCGGCGCGACGACGACAACCCCGTCCCATTCGTCGATCGCTCGCACGAGCCGGCTGCGCAGCGCGGCGAGCACCACCGGCTCGACCACGAACTCCTGCACGCCGTTGCTGGTGCGTACCGCATCCAGCAGCCTCTGCTCGAGGTCGATCGACAGCCCGACCGCTCGCAGCACCCTGCCCTGCGCGTAGCGGTGGCAGATCTGACGACCCAATGCCATGCGCGCGTACTCGGTGAGGTTCACCAGGTCCTTGTCGTGCTGACTGGCCTGCACGAGTCCGTCGAGCGCCGTGTGGAAGTTGCGGATCGGCACTTCCTCCTCGACCAGGTTCCTGATGATCACCGCGATGCCCTGCAACGGGATGACGCGCTGGATCTCCTTGACGACCTCGGGAAACGCGTTGCTGACGCGTGCCAGCAATCGGCTGGTCTCCTGGATGCCGACGAACAGCTTGATGTTGCGTCGCAACGCACCGACCGCCTCGGCGACCAGCGCATCGTGGTCGACATCGGCGCCGAGTTCGCCGGACACGATCGGTACATCGAAGGCGTTGAGGGCCCAGTGGGGACGCTCATCGCGGTGCCACAGGAACTGCATGCTCGGCAGCTCGATGCCGCTTTGCTCGTGATGCCGCTGCAACGCCTCTTCCATGCGTTGCTGGATGACGCGGTCCGCCCCCTGGGCCGACGCGACGATCGGCAACTCCATCGACAGGGTGTACGACTGATGAATGGTGACCGAACGGGTCTTGTCCACGTGGCTCTTCAAGGGACGATCCTTGTTCTGGAGCACCGTGGCGAAGGCCGGCTGGGACCAGGAGCGCACGAAGATGCGCACCGCCGGCACGAGCATGGAACCGGTGAATACCAGCGCGATGCCCAGCAGCGCGAACACCGTGCTGGGAAAGCCCGGCACGAACGCGAACAGCAGGCACATCGCGCCGGCCACCAGCGAAACGCGCGGGATCGCCGCGAACTGCTGCCCGATGGCGTCACCGAGGTGCTCCGTCGAGTCGCTGTCGCCGACGCGGGTGACGATCAGTCCGGCCGCCATCGCGCCGAACAACGCGGGGATCTGCGCGACCATGCCGTCGCCGATCGTCAGGATCGAGTACTTGGCGATGGCCGCACCGGCATCCATGTCAAGCTGGAAGACACCGATGGCGAGCCCACCGAGCAGGTTGATGATGATGATGATGATGCCGGCGATGGCATCGCCCTTGACGAACTTCATCGCCCCGTCGAGGCTGCCGTGCAGCTGGCTCTCCTGCTCGAGATCGCGCCGCTTGCGCCGTGCGTCGTCCTTGTCCATCAGGCCCGAGCGAAGGTCCGAGTCGATCGAGAGCTGCTTGCCGGGCATGGCATCGAGGGTGAAACGGGCGCCGACCTCGGCCACTCGCTCGGAGCCCTTTGCGATCACCAGGAACTGGACCAGCGTGATGATCAGGAACACCACGAGCCCGACGACGATGTTGCCGCCGGCCACGAGCGAGCCGAACGTGTTGATGATGTTGCCGGCGTCACCGTGCAGCAGGATCATGCGTGTGGTCGCCACTGACAGGGCCAGTCGGAACAGCGTCGAGATCAGGAGCACGCTGGGGAAGGCGGAGAACTGCAGGGCCGAGCTGACGTAGATGGCCATCAGCACGAGCATGACGCCGACCGCGATGTTCGCAGCGACCAGCGCGTCGAGCACCGCGGTCGGCATCGGCAGGATCATCAGTCCGACGATGGCGACGATGAAGAACGCCAGCAACAGATCGCTGCCCTTGAACGCACCCAACGGCGGAAGCGACGCTGACCTTAGCCTGGATAGTGATGTGAACAACCTGACCTCTGCACCACCTTGCCGAGCAAGCCGACAGTCCTTGAGCCGATGAATGGGGACCCGATCGTCCTGATGGGACCAACGCGTTCCGTCAAAATTCGAGCGGGAAGTGCCGAATGTATCGCCGCGACAACATATCACTCCTGCAACCGGAAGTTCACATTCGGGTCCGAACTTCGACTCGAAATCTCGACCGGCACGGGCCCGGTGCGCCGAGGGGGTGGACCGAATCGCCAGCGCACGTTTGCAGTGACCGACCAGGTGTCATCGGCATCACCCCGCGGGCCACGATCTGCGCTGGACACCCGGGGCCTGCGAGAGATCACGATCGGCCCGAACGAACCTTCGATCACGCATCCTGCAGAGCCCTACCGCTGTACGATGTTAGCGGCAGCAGCAGGACCCACTTGACAGACGTCGCATCGCCGACGCATCGGATCGTTCCATGGCCGACGACGGCGGTAGCAAGACAGAGCAGCCCACCTCCAAGAAGCTCAAGGACGCTCGCAAGAAGGGGGATGTTCCCAAGAGCAACGACGTGGGCATCACGCTGGGTTTCCTGTTCTCGATGGGAGTGCTGTACTTGTTGTCCGGCAACATCGTGGACCGCATAGCGCATCTCTTCGACATTGCCATGCGTACCCCGGGCGGATCCTTCGCCGCCGAGCTCCAGGCACTCGGCAGCGAGGCCATCGACACGGCGCTGGCGCTCTCCGCCGCGATCCTGCTTCCGCTGGCAGCCTTCGGATTGCTGGTGGAGTACCTGGTGATCGGGCCGGTGCTCACCACCGAAAAGATCAGTCCGAAGATGTCGGCCTTCAATCCCGCCGAGGGACTGAAGCGCATGTTCGGTCCCGACAACCTGTTCGAGCTCGGCAAGTCGATGCTCAAGACCGCGCTGCTGTTCACGGTCGCCTGGTTGACGGTCAAGAGCGTGCTGGGCGACATCGTGCTGCTGATGACCAGCCGTCCCGAGAACATCGTCGACGCGATGTGGTACCTGGCGATCCGGGTGTTCGGATACGTGCTTGCCGCGTTCCTGCTGTTCATGCTCCTCGATTCGATGTACCAGAAATACTCGTTCACCCGTCGCATGAAGATGAGCATGCGCGACATCAGGGACGAGCTGAAGCAGACCGAAGGCAATCCCTTGCTGAAGGGTGCTCGCAGGTCCCTGGGCCAGGAGTGGGCTCAGGAGGGAGCGACGGCCGCCGCCACCGATGCCACGGTACTGGTCGTCAACCCGGTCCACGTCGCCATCGCCATCCGTTACGACCGGGAACTCACGCGCGTGCCGCTGGTCACCGGCAAGGGCGAGGACAAGGTGGCGCTGGCCATGCGCCAGGCCGCCGAGAAGGCCGGCGTACCGATCCTGCGCAACGAACACCTCGCCCGCACCCTGCTGGTCGATCGCGATGACGACATGGTACCGCGCGAACTGTTCGACATCGTCGCGGAAGTGATCCTCTGGGCTCGCTCGGTAAGCCGCACGATCGAGGCGCAGGGCGTGCTCGACGCGGAGCACGCCGCGCGCACCACGCCCGGCGAAGACCTTACCTACTACGACTACGCGATACGTTGAGCGGCACGATGCAGAGCCTGACCGGATCCATCGGAATCACCGTGGCGGCGCTGGCGTCGGTGCTGGTACTCGCATGGCTTCTGCTCAAGGGACTGGCGGGCTTGTCGCGTCGCGGCTCCCTCGGCGGGGAGTTGTCGGTACGCGCGACGCTGGCGATCGGCCAGCGCGAGCGCGTGGTTGTCGTGACCTGGGGCGAGCAGGATTACCTGCTCGGCGTGACCGGTTCCGCGGTCTCGATGATAGACCGACGTCCGGCAGCGCGGAAGCCACCGGGATCGGGCGTCGCACGGCACGACGGGCCTCCCGGGCCAGGCGCCACGGGACCGATCGACACCATGGTGTGAACCCGTACGCCGGTCAGGGCCCGTGAAGGAATGAAGGGTGCACCCTTCATTCCTTCACAGGCCCTTGCGATGCAGGGTGCGCATGCGCCGGCGATCCGTGTACGTACTATCCGAGGTTTCAGGAAGCGCGCAAGCGCGCTTAAATGTCGTCGTGAACAGACGGCATCCGTCGTCCCTCTACTGCCGCCCCCACAGATCAGGAGCTTGAGAACCATGAGTGATGCAGCGCTCGCGTCCAGCATGCAAGGCCAGCTGGCCGCACAACCTTTCACATCCACGTCACCCAACGCGGCGAGCGGAAAGAGCGCTGAAACGCTCAGCCAGTTCGGTGCGGACAATGTAGCTCAAGCGATCGCCAACGTCGTCGGGGAATATCTTTCCAGTGCGGTCGGCGCGATGATCGGCTCGTCGGACATGCCCCAGTTCATGAAGGACGAGTCGATGGCGCGTCTCGAGCAGATTGTCGACCAGTTCACGGGCGATGTCGCTCCCGGCGCGCAGAAAGGTACCGAAGAGGCACTCGAGAAACGGCAGGGATCGAACGATGACGCGGCTGCGGGCGGCAAGGATGATGTCATGGACAACGTGATGGACACGCTTCGCTCGTCGATGTCGGACGAGATGGGCAATGCTTCCAAGGGATCCAGTGATGGTGCCGGCAAGGGTGGTCAGGGCAACTGGCTCGCCGTGCTTGCCCGTGCGTTGGGCGACGTGGCCGGCAAGCACCTCGAGAAGATGGTGGAGCTGGGCAGCGAGATGGGCGAACTCGACAGCACGGAGAACCCGGAGCAGTTCGCTCAGTTCCAATCCGAATTCCAGGCGGAGTCGCAGATCTTCAAGATGTTCCAGGAAGCCATCGGCACGATGGTCAAGAGCATCGGCGAAGGCATGTCCACCGTTGCTCGCAAGCAGTAGGCAGGATCGTGCGACAGCGCCCGTTCCGGCCGGAACGGGCGTCTGTGACCGGTTGACGAGCCCACTGCTCGCCTCGGTCGACCCGCTCGAGCAGCGATAGCCGCTTCACGTTCGGATCCGGCGCCTCCTCACCCAGCTGCCGACGCACCGCCGCGAGCAACCGCCTGCTTGCCAGCAGACCGATCACGCCCGGCAGGATCACCGCCTCGGCCTTCCGGCTCGGCAGCTCCTTCAGCTCGTGGCGGCTCTTGATCTCGCGGAACACCAACTCGATGTGCACCTCGCCGCATACGGATCCGCCACGTCCCTCTCCAAGTACTTGATCCCGCTGGCCTTGCTGCTATCCGATCACGGATGCGGCTGTAGCTGAGCACCAGCACGAACGCCATCAGGGGGCGGCGGGCCTGCCCGATCTGCAGATGGTCGAAGTGACCCCCAGTCGACCTGGCCTTGCTCACCGGGCAGCGTTCTGAACCCGGGATGGGCCTCCGGGGTGCGGCGCGGGCGAAGCTGCGCGATGCGGGACCGGAAGTGGCTCTCGGCGCCGCGGTAGCCGCGAACACGCGCCATGCGGAACAGCCGGGCAGCGGACAGCTTCGGGAACTCGGCGAGGGTCTCGACGATGAACGGCAGGTAGGCATCGATCATCGAGGCACGCGCGGCGCGCTCGACCTTGGGCATGCCGGCTTGGCAGAGCACGCGATCCACGACCGAGTGATGCACGCCCAGCTGGGCAGCAACCGTGTGCACGCTCCACTGCTCCACATGGTGGTAGCGAAGGATCCTCGCCTCCAGCTCCTGGTTGATCGTCACGGATCGTGGCCCTCTTGGCCGGTGCGTCCTGGATCGTCGATCGCGCTGCTCGGGCCGAAGAACGTCGGCCCTGAGGAACGGATCACAGACGCGACAGCAGCGATGACGGCGGATCCGGGTATCGATCGGTGCCGTCCGCCGAGTTCGTGTCCGGCGCGTTCGCGGCCGGTGCGACAGCGGGCGCGGCGGTGGAACCATGTTCCGTCAGGGCCTGTGAAGGAATGAAGGGTACATCCTGTCGACCATTGTTCCTTCACAGGTCCTTGGTGCATCCGAACAGGGCGTGGCCGAATTCGCACCGTCCAGGGTTTCGACCGCGGGCGGACCAGCCGGAAGTGGTACGGCCACGCCAATCTTCAGCGGTGTGACGGAAGACCGGATCGCGTCATGCGTGTATCCAAGACCATTGGCGAACGATGCGACCCCGTCGTGCTTGCGCAACACCCGAGATGATCGAGGCTGGCCGTACAGGGCTTGATGCGAGGGTGCACGAGCTGGATACGGTTGATCACGTTGCGGGAGGCGGTACCCGCGGCAAGAGCGTTCCGACCGCACGAGAGGCGGGGGATGCGAAACGGCCCGTCCGTGCACTCGCGGACGGGCCCCTTGCAAGTCGTACAGGATCGATCGCCAGGATGATCGCTGAACGTCTGCGGGAACGAGGTTCCCGCAGAACGATCAGCGACGCCCGATCAGCCTCTCCTAGTGCTCTTCGCCGCCTGCCGCAGCGGCGGTCATCATCCCACTGTCCTCCGAAGCGGTAGCCTTCTCGTCGGCCTTGGCATTCATTGCATCCTTGATATCAGTCACATTGCTAGCGGAACCGGCGGAACCGCAGGACGCATCGTCCTCCTTGCCACCGGCAGCACCACCCTTCTCACCTGCAAGCTGGGCCATCAACTGCTCTATCAGGCTGACCAGTTGCTTGATCATGTCCTGAAGCTGGGAGAGGAGCTGCTGGATATCACCGCCTTGGCCACCGCCGGCCTTGTCGGCACCTTCGGCTCCGCCAGCCTCGCCGGCACCTTCGGCTCCGCCAGCCTCGCCGGCACCTTCGGCTCCGCCAGCCTTGCCGGCACCGCCAGCCTCGCCGGCACCTTCGGCTCCACCAGCCTTGCCGGCACCTTCGGCTCCACCAGCCTTGCCGGCACCTTCGGCTCCGCCAGCCTTGCCGGCACCGCCAGCCTCGCCGGCACCTTCGGCTCCACCAGCCTTGCCGG
>ENA-ORXT01001452-ORXT01001452.1-marine-metagenome-genome-assembly--contig:-NODE-1452-length-31782-cov-163.344078_pt1 | contig 31782 bp, 26 predicted proteins | sample MGYA00237868_ERZ511482 | MGnify/ENA metagenome assembly ERZ511482 | reverse complement strand
AAACGGGGTAACGAATCTAATCCAGATAAAAAGCAACCTAAAAGGTATTTGACAGAATTAAATTATACCCAAGTATTCGTACAGATTTTGACCTAAAAGTGCTAAAGTCATAGCAGCTTGACCAACAGTTCTCTTACTCCTGAATTTATTTACTACTACTGAACATGCCTAAATTCATTACAAGGTGACGCAGTTGCTCATATCTCGACTTTCTATAATAGGATTTATAGAATTATAGCATTCCAGGATAGGGAATAGATAAACTGATCGACTAAAATTCCCCATCTGTTCAATTTATAACTTGAATCTGTTCAACTTATATCTTATATCTGTTAATCTCATATCTTGAATCTCTTCAACTCACCTCTAAACCACTCATTTCTCTCCTTTATCATGGTTTTACTACCTTCCGCTCAGGTACATTAATCGCGTCTATCTGACTCATCTTGATCATTTTATTCAGTTCAGGAATGAGTGTATTAGTGACTTCTACGTACTTCGATAATTCAGTATCAATTAAGCTTTCCAGTTCAGCTTTCAGCGCGATAGATTGGCTCGTCGGTGCATAATCACTCATGCTGGTCAAAGAGTTTAAGTGAGCTAATTTGTTAGTCAGTTTGATTGGAAAGTTCAATGGATCTTGTCGACTCTGATTTTGTGTCTGATATAAGTTCTTTTCTACATCGGTTAATAATGAGTCTATTTTTGTTATTTCTGTTAATATTTCTTCATTGTCTGCTACTAAGGATTTATATGATTTCATCTGCCCTTTTAGGGTTCTGATGTCTTCGATGGTCTGATGAGCATCTGAGACCTTAAGGTTTATCTCATTGATAAAAGCGAATTGAGCTTCATAATCAGATTGTGGAATATTCAGTCGAGGGTCAGCTTTAATATTGAACTCAGCTACTTCAGCGGCTCCTCCATTCTTATTGATTTCTACAGAATAATCTCCGGGCACAGCTTTAGCACCATTCAGAGATCCCCACCACATGATCATTCCATCAAATTTCTTTGCAGCAGGATATGATAGATCCCAGTTGAATTTATTAGCACCTTTCTCGACTTCTATTTTATCAGCTTTTTCTTCAGCCTTATTAGAATAAGCTCTGATGAGATCACCTTTGCTATTTTTTACTTCAATGGATAGACTATCATCTTCGGTAAAGTCCTTTAGCATATAAGTGATGCTGACTCCTCCAGCAGGGTTCATGCCCGCTCCTTTCACTTCTTTATTCTGGGATCCAGGATATTTATATACATCTGCTGGATTGAATACATGGATGTCTTTATTCGCAATGCTATTTTCTAGCTGGTGTAGAACAGATAAGTCATCTATCATCCATATGCTTCTGCCTTGTGTCGCGGCTATGAGATTATTACCCTTGATAGCTATGTCAGTTATGGGGACGATAGGCAGATTCTGCTGGAATGGGCTCCAGTTATTCCCATCATTAAATGAGATGTACATCCCAGACTCTGTACCTGCATACAGAAGTCCCTTTCTGGTGCGGTCTGCTCTAATGGCTCTTGTGAAATGTTCATTGGGGATGCCAGTGACGATCTTCTTCCATGACTTACCCCAGTTATCAGTTTTATAAAGATATGGTCTGTAGTCTCCTTCTTTGTATAGTGTTCCAGCGACGTAGCATCCTGCTTCATTATGCGGATCAGGCTCGATACAGTTAATCATAAGCCATTCAGGCTTATTCTTAGGTGTGACATCAGTCCAGTCTTTGCCACCATCTCGTGTCAAATGGATTAAGCCATCGTCCGAGCCAGCCCAGATCACACCTTCAGTAATCGGGGATTCATCTATAGCAAATATCGTACAGTAATATTCTACGCTGGTATTATCCTGGGTGATCGGTCCACCTGACGAGCCTAATTTTGAGGGATCATTTCTGGTCAGATCTGGACTGATGATGTCCCAGTCCTGGCCTTCATTAGTCGTGACGTGTAGATGATTCGATGCTGTGTATAGTTTATTAGGGTCATGCTTAGAGAAGAAGATAGGGAAGTTCCACTGAAATCGGTACTTCATACCTTCAGCGCCATGGCCCATTGGGTTGTCTGGCCAAACATTGACAGCTCTTGAGGTGCCAGTAGCATGGTCTTTTCTTGTCAGAAATCCATCATAGCTACCGCCATATACGATGTCAGGATTCTTGGGGTCCGGGGCGATATGCGCTGATTCTCCACCTGCTGTCGTCTCCCAGTCTGACTCTGTGATAGAGCTACCAGTAGACCTATGCGATATACGAAGTGTGCTATTATCTTGCTGTGCGACATAGATTCTATAGGGGAAGTGGTTATCAGTGGTCACTCTGTAGAACTGTGCCGTGGGTTGGTTATGATAGGTAGACCAAGTGTCGCCTCCATTCACTGAGACTTGTGCTCCACCATCATCACCGATGATCATGCGCTGATTATCTTCTGGAGCGATCCACAAGTCATGATGATCTCCATGTGGTGCCACGTATGGCTCGAAGGTCTTACCTCCATCCTTAGATTTATGATACCTCACATTCACGACGTATACTATATCTTCGTCCTGAGTGTCTGCATAAATTCTGGTATAGTACCAGGCTCTTTGTCTGAGTGCTCTGCTTTCGTTTAGTTTAGCCCAAGTCTCTCCAGCATCATCTGAGCGATACACGCCGCCACCATCTTTATTCTCTATAATAGTCCAGACCCTGTCAGAGTTAAGCGGTGATACTGTCACGCCTGATATACCCCAAGTCCCTTCAGGAAGGCCTTTGTTACTTGTGATTTCAGTCCATGTGTCTCCACTGTCAGTACTTTTCCATAGTCCTGACCCATCACCTCCACTGGAAAGAGAGTAAGGTGTTCTCCTGATTCTCCATGTAGATGCATATAGGTTTCTTGGATTATTGGGATCCAATATCAGATCGACAGCTCCTGCATCAGTATTTGCAAACAGTACTTTTTTCCAGTTCTTTCCACCATCAATCGTTTTATATACGCCTCGCTCATCGCTGGACTTATATAAATCGCCCATGACAGCAGCGTACGCTACATCACTATTTTGTGGATGGATTCTTATTCTGGAGATATGCCTGGAGTTTTTAAGTCCCATAGAACTCCATGTCTTACCACCATCAGTGGTTTTCCATATGCCATATCCAAAAGAGACATTACCCCTGACTGTTTTTTCTCCGCCACCGACATAGATGACGTTATGATCAGACTCACTGACAGCTATACTGCCTATAGACCCTCCAAAGTAGCCATCAGATATATTATTCCATGATTGACCATTATCGGTAGTTTTCCATACTCCACCACCTGCTGATCCCATGTAAAATAGATTTGGTTTTCCGGGGACTCCAGTCACGGCGCAGCTTCTTCCACCTCTGAATGGTCCGATGTGACGCCAATTGACATCTTCATATAATTCGGGACTGATAGAGGCAGAACTAGATGTCTGTGACTGACATAGCTGAGCTACTGACAGAAAGGAGAGAATGATGAACAGTTTTTTCATTGCAAATAGGTTAATTAACGATCAAAAGGTACTTAATCGAACTCAAATCATTACTCAATTAAGCAAAATAATCACCATAAATTGACTTTGATATATTCAAAAAGGAGATCTACATAAACATGAGTTGATTTTTTGAATATATGTCGAAGTATATAATCTAAATTTATACTATGGAAATAAAGCTGACACTGGAAAAAGAAGAATGCATCAAGGAGATCAATACCATGCTAAAGAACTTACCATTGACTAATTCTAAAATGGAAGTGAGTGGTGCTGAACTTGTCATACAGCAATTATCTGTGACTGGATTTAAAATGTATATGCGTGAATTAATACCAAGAATTTCTATAGCATTTGAAGTTACAAAGAAAACGCTATTAGCAAAACTGGTAGGTCAAGGCATCGTCTCAGTCGTCGGCCAAATCCAATATAATATTGATGAGGATTTTATTTTCTCAGGAAAATTTAAATATCTAAGTCATGATTGGATTGATGATCCTGATATCAGCATTGGGGTAATTAACTTTCCTGTAAAATCTTTGGTGAATTCAATGATCGAAAAGCAAACTTCTAAGATTGAAGACTTGATAAACAGTCACTTAGGTGCGACTGACCTCAAAATATGGATTAAGCCATACATTAGCTTTTTACAACAGCAAGTGAAGTTAAAGCATTCTTATGTCAGTATTGATGCTATCCCTACAGCACTGAGGATTAACACCATAGAAGACACTAATGATGCAATACTGATGCAGGCTGACCTAATAGCTGGTGCAGATATTACATTTGGAAAAAAGCAAGACCTTACGGATGAGATGCCCAAGTTATATTTGGGACCTGCGCTCGCTTGAAGACTGATTTAATGAATGATCGAATGTAGACCAATAAAAGTCACAGCACCAGCTAAGAATCCTATGGCAGCAAGCCAACCGATCTTTTTCAAATACCATATGAAATCTATTCTCTCCATACCCATAGCTGCAACTCCAGCTGCAGATCCTATGATCAGCATGCTGCCTCCTGTTCCAGCTGAATAAGCTATGAAATGCCATAATCGATGATCTGTGGGTTCAGTATACATACCCATGGTTCCAGCGACCAGCGGTACATTATCTATGATAGCAGAGAAAACGCCGATGAGGATAATGACGATATCTTGATTCGGTATACTAGCTTCTAAGAATCTGGCTAATTTTAATAATACGCCGAGCGACTCTAGAGAGGCCACTGCCATCAGTATACCTAAAAAGAACAATATACTCGACATCTCAATCCTAGAAAGTGCTGTATGCGCTGAATATAAATGCTTTCTTTCTTCATCAAAATCTTCTTCAGGATGTATGTATTCTGACACAAGCCAAACGACACCTAAGCCTAACATCATTCCAACATATGGTGGCAAGTGAGTTGCAGATTTGAATATTGGGACAAATATCAATGCTCCTATCCCAAACATGAGCATAATCCGACTACTCAGTAGCTTTTCTTCTTGAAGATCCTTATCTACATTTCGGTTTTCAGGTGGGGTGATATTTCCTTGAAACTGAGGAAGAAAACTAGCAACTACTGCAGGAACAGTGATACATACGATCGAAGGAATCACCAAGTTAGTGATCAGACCAAGCGTAGTCACTTTATTCTGAATCCATAACATGGTAGTCGTCACATCTCCAATAGGAGACCACGCCCCTCCTGCATTAGCTGCAATCACGCCTAAACTGACAAACCAAAGTCGCTCGGTCTTATCAGGAACCAAACGTCTTAGTAGGGAGACAAGCACAATCGTAGAAGCTAAATTATCTAAAGTAGCAGATAAGAAGAAGCCTAATATACATATGAGGAAGAGCATTTTCTTTTTGCTCGTCGTGGTAATACGGTTGGTGATGACAGCGAATCCCTTATGCAGATCTACAAGTTCTACTATTGTCATAGCACCTATGAGGAAGACCAGTATTTCAGCAGTTTTACCTATATGATGTAGTAGGATAGGGCTGAGCCATTCATAATAATCGTCCCCAGCAGGGATGTCATGGAAGTGATGATCCAGCACTGGTAAATGACCTAATGATACTAATGCCCAGCAAAGTGCAGCCATTAATAATGCAGGTACTGTTTTGTCTAATTTAAGGGGATGCTCAAATACAATGAGTACATATCCAAGTATAAAACACAGAATTACGCCTATCAACATCTCAGCTCAAAAGTTTAGGTTGGGTTTTAAAAAGCGACAAGAAGTCCTTCAAAAGCCATGTTTAAAAATGTATATAACAATGGAAAGATAATAAACTTTGTCGTTCATCAAGAGAGTAAAGCCAGCTACTACCTAATTTTTCTTGTGCGAAGCATCTGAGAGTAATTTTAATAAATTAAGCACCTGCATTTTTCGTATTTGAATAGCCTTTCGACTTAAGTAAGTCTACTACTTTTAACCGCTTATCTCCCTGTAATACGATTTCTCCATCTTTACAAGCTCCACCGACCCCTAGAGAAGATTTTAATACTTTAGTCAATGCATTAAGTTCTTCTTCAGATTCATCAATTCCCTTAATGACGGTGACAGTTTTGCCGCCCCGTTTTTTACGTTCCAGATAGACTCTGACGGTATGGATAGATTTAGGCGTCGCTGCAGCAGCATCTTCTTTTTCCACTATTTCAGGAGCGTTTTCTGGATTGCCCATTGATTGAAAGGCATCCCATGATAAATTGACTGACTTTTTATCTTTATCCACTTTAGCTTAATTGAGGTTCAGAATATAATTAAATATAGCAGTTTTTAAATTTACTTTAATAACTGTTCATTGCATTAAGTCTTTCATCAATTGAAATGTTTTCTCTTCTTAATAGCTTAATTCTACCCATATCTTGATGTCTGGTATTAATGACGTAATTATATTCTTCATACATGACAGCAGATGGTACCATTAGAAGAGAAGATTGCTGTGATACATACCATTCCTGCCCCATATTCTGGCAGTAACGATAGCCTTTTTTATCAGAGTGATACCAGTTTGAGATCAAGTCATCTTTATTAATTTTCTGAGGAATGATGTCATCAGGTACTTCAATGACCATAACAGTAAAGAGTGAGCTAAACATTTTTTGACCCCTGTGGACCATATTTTCAAGACATGCTAAGGATCTGGAAGCAGAAGCGTAGAGTACCTTTTGATTTCTCAGATTCCATCTACCGGCATTCCCTGAAGCGAATAAATCCTGGGCATATTTTCTGCTTACGATTCTGTAGATCTCCATCAGATAGGATATCCTTGAGATATACGCTGTAGCTCACCATACACATAATCTATTCCTGTGGCAGTGGCGAAATAATTCTTGGGGATATTAAAATCTAAACCAACTGATTCTTTTGAAGACCAGATGTTAAATGATTTAGCGTCTCCAAAAACTTCTTTAGCCTCTCCGTATAAATGAATTAATTTAATGGCTATTTCAGAAATTCTCTGCGGTAGCTCTAATGATTCATTCTTATACTTAGCTAGCGTCTTAGGGGTCATCTCAAAAACTGACTCTGCTATGAATTTTAAGCTAAGGTCAGAGACATTAAATAATTCATTCAGCAGTGCTGAAGAATCTGAATGTCTCATAGATATATTTTCTAATATATCAATATGATGTTGACCATCGGCCTCATCTACACGTGAAGCAGAAGATAAGTAGGCTGCCATTGGCTCTTCTACCATGCTATAGTTTTTTGAATTAGTAGTAAAACTGCTAATTGCAGATTCTACCTTTGATAGTGGTAGCGAGAGCTCATTTGAAATATGTATGGCAAAATCATTCATAACGTAAAATTACTTTATATACCACATAAATTTACATCATTTATACCGGGTTTCCTAATTTTTCCCACAATTTAACCCCTATCTGGCTCTATTATTTTCCGCTGACTTTTTCTATCTGTCAAATTTAAATAACTTACTGATCGATGCTTCATTTGCTTCACAGATCCCTTTTTCAGTTATAAGACCAGTTACAAGTCTTGCTGGTGTCACATCAAATGCATAATTAGCTGCTGGACTTTCCTGAGGAGTCAGCAGGACCTCCGTAATAACATCACCATGTAGTCCCTGAATATATCTGACTTCATGGTCGTCCCTGATTTCTATTGGTATCTCTTTAATTCCATCACTTACATTGAAGTCTATACTGCTAGAAGGTGCCGCAACATAGAAGGGAACTTGATTATCATGAGCAGCTAATGCCTTGAGATAGGTGCCAATCTTATTGCAGACATCTCCAGTCTTAGTCGTCCGATCTGTCCCAACAATGACACAGTCTACCAGGCCGTGCTGCATCAGATGTCCTCCAGTATTATCAGTGATAACGGTATGTGGGATACCGTGCTGCTGTAGCTCATATGCAGTGATCCTGGCGCCTTGATTTCTGGGCCTCGTCTCATCTACCCATACATGGATAGGGATGCCAGCATCATGTGCTAGATACATAGGCGAAGTCGCAGTACCATAGTCGATACAGGCCATCCATCCTGCATTACAGTGAGTGAGTATATTGACAGTAGCGTCCTTCTCAGAATGCATATTTTTTATTAACTCTATACCGTGCTTTCCGATTTGGTGACATCGCTCTATGCTTTCTTTTTTTAATTGTTCTGCAAGATTTAGATAAGATGTTGGATCTGTGATACCATCATTGACAAGTGCCATTTGCTGATCCACAGCCCAAGCTAAATTAACAGCTGTGGGTCTTGTCTCTTTTAGAAGTTCAGAAAAATGAATCATGTCTTCCGAGAATGTCTCAGGTTGAGATTGCTTAGCTGCGAAGTACATGCCATATGCTGCTGTGACCCCGATTAAAGGAGCACCTCTGACATGCATGTCTTTTATGGCAGTACAGACAGATGCGACATTTTCTAAAGACTCAATCAACAGTTCATGAGGAAGGCTTCTCTGATCTATGATATTCACTCTGGACTTATCGTCACTAACCCATATCGTATGGTAATCTTGGTTATTAATTTTCATTAGTCTTTATTTTCTAACTTATTGATTAACACTGTCCATGAAATTCTTGTCCTCTATCTGATTTATTATCATCTACAATGACGTTTCATATTTCTTTATTTGATGATCTATCAAAAGCTTCATCCACGAAATATCAGTTATACACTTGAGTGTCATAATTATCTACGTCGTTAACTATTCATAGACATTTAGTCGATGTGCATTGGTATTTGGTAATTTACAATATAAGGAGTCAAATGTCTTCTGTAGATTTCATTAGTCAAAATGTAGAATTTATCATTTTCTAAATCACAAGTTTCCTTTAATTGCTCCAGCACTTTTTCAGACCATTGCATTAATGCTGCTTGTGATACCAAATTGAGGTTGACATCATATGGCTCTATTATCGTATCAGGATGCAGTAGATGGTGCTTACCTGATAGTATATATGTATGGTCAGTTTGTTTAGCATCAGCAAATCTCAACATAGTCTGAAAGAGATCACCCAAATAAAGATTTCTCGCTTTAGCTGGATGGCCGAGCTTAGGTGCTACACATGTGATGAGTGCTATGGTTTTGATAAGTATTGTCTTTATTTATTTAATATTATCTATTAGTCACAATGCCTAGTTTTTCTCTCGCTTGTCCACTTTCTAAAGAACTTCTCGCTTCTGATATGCAATCTTCAATCGAGGCTCTAGACTTGAATCTTTGAATTGAAAATCCGGCATTGGCGATGGCGACTTGATTCTGTGCATGAGACCCTTTACCATCTAAAATATTAGTGAATATAGTGGCAGCTTCATCTACAGTATCCCCTCCGTGAAGCTCAGACTTCATGAAGGTATCTAAGCCAATATCAGTAGGGGATATCACATCGTCAGAGTCATTAGTCACGAGTCTGAACGCACCAGTTAATGAAATTTCATCATAGCCAGCCAGATCATAGACCACGCCATACTGGCTACCCATACCTTCGAATACATCTTTATATAATGGAATGATATCTTCTGAGAATACACCCGAAAATTGATGCCCAGGTCTTGCTGGATTAAGCAAGGGCCCCATGATATTAAAGAATGTTTTTACCTGCAGTGCTTTTCGGATAGGGACTACTTCTTTCATAGCTGGATGAAAAAATGGTGCATGAAAAAAACAGAAATTACCTCGATCTATATCTGATCTTAGTTTGTCATAGTCTTTAGAGAAATTATAACCTAGGTGCTCTAATACATTAGAAGACCCGCACGGGGAGGATACACCCTTATTACCGTGCTTAGCAACTTTATATCCAGCTCCTGCGACTAAGAATGATGAGAGGGTCGAGATATTGAATGTATTTTTTCCATCACCTCCAGTGCCGACGATGTCTATCGTATCTATATCATGAAAGTCAATCCCGATGGCGAGATCGATCATCGCTTCTCTGAATCCAGCTAATTCTTGACTTGTGATATTTCTCATCTGATAGCTGGTCAGAAGGGCAGTAGTCTGATGAGGCTCTACTTGTCCCTTACCTATGGCTGTCATGATCTCCTTAGACTCTGCCTTAGTCAGATGTTCCTTCTTGAATAATCGGGTAAGAAAGTCCTTGATGTTAACTTGATCCATGCTCGCTATGCTTATACTATGCTTACAAATGTACTCTTTGTTGATCTATTTGTCTTACTTGCCAGGTTTGAATTAATATCTATCACATTCTTAACCTAATTACAGAGATCGCTCTCACAATTAATATATTTGCAGCTCAGAAATCAATTATTATGTTAAAGTATATTCTCCTATTTTCAACAATTCTCATTCTTTCTTGTGCCACAGCTCAAGAGGGTTCTACTACAGTAGAAGAGCCAAAAGAGATGTCTTTACCTTATCACGAGATTCATGAAGCCCCTTCTGAATTTACTGCAGGCACCGTCTTATCCCGTACAATAGATGGTTTAGGATTTAGATATTATTGGGCGACTAAAGATCTTCGAGCTGATGATATAGCTTGGCTGCCTGGTAATGATGGAAGATCCGCTAAGCAAACATTAGATCATTTGTATGGACTTTCTGATGTGATTTTAAATAGTGCAATCCATAAACCTAATGTGAAGCCATTAGATATGCCCGATGGAGACTTTGAAGAATTGCGAGCTTTAACCTTAATAAATTTAAAAAAGGCAAGTGATGCCTTTAGAGCTGCTGAAAGCATTGATGATCATAAGATCACATTCCAGCGAGGTGAGAATACATCAGACGTTACGCTGTGGAATCTGATGAATGGACCACTGGCGGATGCGATTTATCACGTGGGCCAGATCGTCAGTTACAGAAGATCAGCTGGTAATCCTATGCATCCTGGAGTCAATGTCTTCTCAGGCAAGGTTACAGAATAAGCTTATTAAGCGCCTTATTTCGAGAGTTATAGTAAAAAGCCATATACCTTTATTGGCTTTCATATTCTAATAGTTAAGTTAGAGTATGATTGATTTGAGATCTAAATTACCTGGGGGAGAGACGACTATATTTACCGTCATGTCTGCATTGGCTAAAAAATATGATGCAATTAATCTTGGACAAGGTTATCCTAATTATGATTGTCCAGAAGGATTAAGAGAGCGAGTGGCTCATTATCTTAATGATGAGAAGAATCAATATTGTCCAATGGCAGGATTGTTAGAATTGCGACAGGTTTTATCTGATAAGATAGAGAAGCTGTATGCACTAAAAGTTTCTCCAGAAAATGAGATTACAATAGTCGCTGGAGCTACCCAAGCATTATTTACGGCGATTATGGCCTTTGTTCATAAAGGCGATGAGGTGATCGTCATAGAGCCTGCATACGATAGTTATATTCCGTCCATCAGATTAGTCGGAGGGATCCCAGTCCCTTATGCACTCAGTTCTCCAGAATTTAAGGTTGATTGGGAAGAGTTAGGACAGCTCATTACAGATAAGACTAAGATGATGATCATTAATACACCTCAGAATCCGATAGGGAAGACGCTAAAGGTAAAAGATCTAAAAGCTCTGGAGGCTTTGACATCTGGTACAGATATCATCGTCTTAAGTGATGAAGTGTACGAGCATTTAGTCTATGATGATCAGGCTCATCAGAGTGTACTCCGCTACCCAGAATTATATAAAAGATCTATGGCTGTATATTCTTTTGGAAAGACGTTTCATAGTACTGGATGGAAAATAGGCTACTGCGTCGCTCCAGAGTATTTGATGGAAGAGTTTAGAAAAGTACATCAGTGGAATGTCTTCTGTGTCAATTCTTTTGAACAATATGCATTAGCTGATTATTTGACTGACCCTGCTCATTATAATTACTTACCTGAATTTTACCAAAAGAAAAGAGACTTGCTGGGTGAGACCATGTCAGAATCAAGATTCACAGCTTTAGAATCAGAAGGTACCTTTTTTCAATTGTTTGATTATTCTAATATTAGTGATTTGCCTGACACAGAATTCGTAAAACAATTAACCATTGATCATAAAGTAACCGCTATCCCCGTATCAGTATTTTACACAGATAAACGACAAGAAGGTGTCATTCGACTTTGTTTTGCGAAGACTGATGATATCCTTATTGAAGCCGGCCAGTGTTTATCATCCATTTAGTAAATCTGAATCTGAAATAAGTTCTTTGTTTTTAAGCAAATTTCAATTAATTCATGCAGGAGGACTATTAACTTAACTACCTGTTATCATAGATAACTTTAACGGTAAGTTCTTTTATAAAGATGGTGAAGAAGGAGGGACGACCTATATATTTGCTTTGCTAGCTAAAGTACGATCGGAACTGATACGTCTGAGATAATTCTTTGATACCTAAAAAATTGAAACATGATTTTTTATGTCTCCATGAAGGTTTATCCTCTATCCGAGGGATTATCCTTGTGATGTTGAGGGTTTACCATGAGACATTAAGTTCTGTATATCCTTAGAATTGGACTATAATGAATCAATCTTAATTTCTAAACAAATGACTACACATCAGCTCAGTACTTGTTTTCACTTACTCGTTATTATTGGTTTATTTCCTGTATTAGCTGATGTACATAGATCACTGGTACAAAGAAATATGCCAGTCGAAAGCGAGCTGAATATCAGGAACAGAACTCAAATAAAAGACAGCAATAACAATGCAGTCATGACTAATCTTGTGACCAGCAATGCCCATAATAATGGATCATTTGTGTCACGCGGTATGTTTAATCTAAGCGCCATAGGAAGTAAAATGTCTTTGCCAGAGTATGCATCTGATAATGTAAGACTTACCACACAGACTACTGATAATATCGTATCATCCAGTCTTCGTGTAGATGCGACATTTGAAAATATCAGTCTTAATTATGCTATTACAGGAGACGACAATCTGAATAGTACTTTAGAAGTATATTACAGAGAAACGGGCACAAATATTTTTAAAGATGCAGCCATCGGTATGAGGGCTCATCCAGGACTAATGATAGACGGTGGATCGCTTGGAATGAATTTCCATGCAGTCAGTGTCATGTTTTTAAAACCAGATACGGAGTATGATATAGAAGTCATTTTAGACGATCCTGATGGAGGCCTAGAGTCATTCATATTTTCTCAGCGGACTAAAGCTATCCCGACTCCATCCTTAAGTGCTGTAAAGTACGTAGCAGCAGGAAGCGGCGGAGGACAAGGGACTCAGTCTAATCCTTACTTAGGCTTACAAGCGGCTGCAGATGCGGCAGTGGCGGGCGATCACTTCATTGTGACACCTGGGATTTATGCTCCCTTTACGCTCTTAGCTAGTGGCACATCCGATCTACCCATAAGCTTCATCAGCGAGACATTACATGATGCAGTCATCAACGGACAAGGTACTGACAGAGCAGATATAACCATCGGTGAATTCTCTGCAAATACAGCTCATGTCATCATAGATGGATTCGTGATAGAAAATGCAAAATGGGGAATAGATGCTCAGAATACACAGTTTGTCACAGTCAGAAATAATGTCATCCAAGATGTCGATTATGGCTTTATCAATAGGAGAGAGAATGGAAGTGAATCAGATCAATACATTACCAATAATCAGATCGTTGGCAGAACAGTCTGGCCTCAGACGGGGATACCTGATGAAAGAGGTATTGATATCAGAGGGAATAATAATGTGGTCAGCTGTAATACCATTAAAAATTTTGGTGACGGTGTCTCTACAGATGGTCCGCCATACAAAGTTTCATATAGCCTTGATATTCATAATAATGAGATTCAGAATGCCGTCGATGATCTGATAGAAGTAGATGGTACCATATCTAATACCAGAATATATAATAACAGATGCTTCAATGGCAGGGCAGGAGTGAGCCTGGCACCGATATTTGGAGGGCCAGCTTATGTCATCAGAAATGAATTCTTTAACATGGAGAATTCTGCATTTAAGATGAACAGAGGCCCCTCGGGTATGATCGTCGTGCATAACACAGCAGTGAGCGAGAGCAATGTCATGGAATCACCTAATGGATGGCAGAATACATACTATCGAAATAATGTCATGATCGCATCAAGATACTGCTTTGAAATGTTTGGCCTTGTCAATGGGAGTCAGGACGACTGGGATTTTGGAGCTTATTATTCTACCCGAGGTGGTGGCACTAATACTGAGTGGTTCAAGTGGAATAATGTAAGATATGCCTCAGTTACAGAATTATCAGCTAGCAATATTATAGAAGCGAATAGCATTGAAGTCGCCCTGAGTGATTTTGAAGATATAGCTTTACCTGATCCATATCCAGTAGAGTATGCTATGTCAAGTCAAAACTTCTCGCCTACGTCAGTTTCTTCGGCCGTGATAAATAATGGTGACCTCTTAGATAATCTGAATGTCCCTTATGTTACTGATAATATGCCTGATAGAGGTGCATTAGAGTTTGGTCAAGAATTACCTAAGTATGGTGCAGTATTCGATGATACGACGGCTGATGCACATATCATTACTTCTGATAATTGTATTGAGATATTACCGAATCCATTTGTAAATAAGATTATTATAGATGGAGACTTTGATAATTTTATCATAGAAGTATATGATATCAATGGCCAGATAGTCTCCGATCATACAGGGACTAATGCACCGCTCACGATTGACCTTTCAGCTTTAGGTAGTGGGATGTACTTTATAAAGGTGTCAAGTACTTTGTATAATAAACTGAATATTTATAAAATCATAAAAGATAACTAATCTCTGTGTTTAAGGATGTAGTAGAGCTACTGAAAGTAGCTCTACTATTCTATTCTTCTTTTCTTTTTCCGCGAAGGACCGATTAAAATTACATATCATCGTGAGATAGCTTTTTTCAAGATGAAGCACGAAACTGACTTAAAGGAGTTTTGAAATATCACTGTGACAGAGATTACATTCTCTGGCGATCAGAGATAAGATTCTAATCAATATTCAATCGTTCCGAAATAGTATCATGTGCTGATAAAAAAGTTACGACAACAAGGAACCACCTGAAGCAGCATTATTAGTTATCAGAAGAAAGAGAGATAGGATTGGTGAGAGGATATTTGTATTAGTTATTATTTCTGCTGGAGTAGGCTTCTATCCAAAAGTCTGAGACCAAATAAAAAAGAATAACATGGCAAATATGAGTATGACTTGTATGATCTCGACGAAGTTGTTAGCGATGGCTTTACCAAGAGCTTTCATAGCTATCTTTATTGCAAATGAGGCTATCCGAAAGTTTGAGATACAATAAAGAATGCAGCTAAACCAAATATGCTAAAAACTTGAGCAGTTTGGATGATATTTTCGAGGTTTATTGAGTTTGACTTATTCATTGTATTGGGTATTTATACTTGATTGACACTTATAAGACGGGGTAAGGATGGAAAGCCACAGATTTCACTACAAAATAACTACAGAATGTTTCAAAAATATTACAGAAATAATACATAGTATATTATTATAATGTATAATAAACTGAATTATAATTATTTATCTCACTTCTCTCTGTAGTTAAATTGTAGATTGTCTATAATCATTCATATCTAAAAAATCCAATAATCATAATTCTGTTATCTTTAAACAACATCGAAATTGACAAGACGAGTTACAAAGAAGGCAGTCGACATGAGCGAAAAGAAGATCCTGATTATAAATGGACACCCTGATATAGACAGTTTTAACTATAGTCTTTCTAATGCTTATGTCATAGGAGCCCAGAATTCTGGCGCCCAGGTGAAAGAAATTAGAATTAGAGAATTGGATTTCAATCCTAACTTACAATATGGTTATAGAAAAAGGACTGAGCTGGAGCCTGACCTATTACAAGCTCAAGAAGATCTGAAATGGGCTGATCACATTGTATGGGTATATCCAGTTTGGTGGGGTTCTGTACCTGCGATCATGAAAGGGTTTTTAGACAGAGTGTTACTGCCAGGATTTGCTTTTAAGAAGAGAGAAGGATCGGTGTGGTGGGATAAGTACTTTACGGGAAAGACTTCTCGCCTCATCTGTACATTAGATCAGCCACCATGGTTTTATAGGTGGATTAATGGCTGTCCGAGTCATAAAGCAATGAAAAAATTGACAATGAATTTTATAGGAGTGAAGAAAGTTAAGATCACTACGATAGGCCCATTGAGATTATCTAAGCAAGAGTTTAGAGACAAATGGATAAAGAAAATCGAGAAGCTTGGAGAATCAAGAGGATGAATGAATCAAGACGCTGAATAATGGAACCATTGTGCGTTGAATATTGATATGATTCATGATGATAAAAGAATTATATATTAAGTGAAAGGAAAGTCTTCAGTTGTCTCTACATATAGAAAGGGTGTGACTTATGAGTTAAGTCACACCCTTTCAAATTAGAAATAGTTTTTATTAATCAATATTAGGCTGCGGTGTCGTCCTCAGATAAGGTCTGATCACTTTATGACCTTTTGGAAATTTTGCAGGTATATCCTCAGTTGCAATAGATGGCGATACGATGACATCTTCTCCGTGCTTCCAGTCTGCTGGTGTAGCCACCGAATGATTATCAGTGAGCTGTAGACTATCTATGACCCTTATGATCTCTAAGAAGTTTCTTCCAGTAGCTGGAGGATAGGTCAGTGTCAATCTCACTTTTTTATGAGGATCGATGACGAAGACTGTCCGCACTGTTGCTTTAGCAGATGCATTGGGATGGATCATATCATAAAGCTCAGCGACATGTCTATCTGGATCGGCGATGAGTGGAAAGTTGACATTCACATCCTGAGTCTCTTCTATATCTTTTATCCATCCTTCGTGAGAATCAATAGGATCTACACTGATGGCTATGGGTTTGACATTTCGCTTCTGAAATTCTCCACTTAGTGCGGCAGTTCTACCCAGCTCAGTCGTACATACAGGTGTGTAGTCTGCTGGGTGCGAGAATAATAATCCCCAGCTATCTCCCAGCCATTCATGAAAGTTAATCTCGCCTTGAGAAGTGTGAGCTTTGAAGTCCGGCGCTGTATCGCCTAATCTTATTGCCATGATGTTTGATTTTTAATGTTTCGATAATTATAGAGAACTGTAGAAGAACGCTCTTTGCAGCTAATAACTTATATAGACAACTATAAATTATTTAATCATATAATTAATGAGAAAGAACAGCACTAAATAAATCCAAAGTACATCCAGAAAGTGCCAGTATAGCGTGAGAATGTCTAAGTGTCTCTTCTTATCAGGATCTGAAAAATAGACCAGTACACTGACTGGTTCCTTCATTCTCTTATAGGCTGTGAATAGAAAGAAAGCTAAAAATGGCACACCTGCCATGATGTGCGTGAAGTGTAATCCCGATATGACATACAGGTAAGATCCCATATTACCTCCATCTATAAATACATTAGCCTCTTGTAACTGTTTCCAAGCAAATAATTGAGCAATAACAAATACAAATGAGAGACCTAATGTGGCAGCAAGCATCATCTGATATCTCGTCGTCTCATCATCTCGATACGCTTTCTTAGCGCGTACTAGTGTTAAGCTTGAAGCTAATAGTATCAAAGTATTCGCATAGAATAAACTAGGTAACTTTATCGGCGGTGCTCCTTGTTGGATTCTATTATACAGATAGGCTGCTGAAAATCCAATAAACAGAGATGTCACACTTGCAAGTACAAGCGTCAGTGTAATGTATAAAGGATGAACTGCGTAATTTCTATCTTGCGCCATTGTTATTAGTAGGACAATTTAGTCCTGACTTTGTTTACTCAAATATAAAAATATAAGAAATCTTGGAACCGACGGAAAAGCAAATTAAAGTAGAAAGAACCGCACAGTACTACACTATGGGCAATGATATCAAAGCGGCAAGTCATATCTGGTATATCTTTCACGGTTATGGCCAGTTAGCATCCAGAATCATTCGAAAATTTGATCAGTTAGATTTAGATGAACATTTTGTCATAGCGCCTGAAGGATTATCTAAATTCTACTTCAGTAGGAATCCAACTGTCATGGGTGCCTCGTGGATGACCAGCCACCAGAGATTATCAGAAATCGAAGACTACCTTAAATATTTAGATCAGGTTTATTGTAAAATAAAAGCACAAATGTATGATGGACAGAAATTGAATGTATTAGGCTTTTCTCAAGGCTCAAGTACCATGTGGAGATGGATAGCTCATCATCGGCCAGCTCTTCACGCTATCATCGTATGGGCAGGAGAATATCCACCTGATGTAGACTATCATTCTATATCAGCATATTTAGCTGATATAAAACACAAATATTATTGCCTCGGAGATAAGGACGAGTTTATCACGGATCAGATGTATGATAAGCAGAAGCGATTCGCTACTGATCATCATCTTGACTTTGATTTAAAAAAATTTTCTGGAAAGCATAAGATTGACAGGACTGTATTAGCTGAGGTAGTTGCTCAGCTTTGATCAGTCATGTACTCTAATCTAAGCAAGGCTTGATCAGAATCTTCCACTCTATAATCATCAGAAAGTCTGTGTCCTAAAACCCATATGATGTTGTCCTCCTGATCGACTAATAGTCTGATACGACCCTTCTCCGTCCTCGGTAATTTTATATCCACCAGATAATCTTGGATGGATTTAGATCTGCCTTTCATACCGATGGGCCGGAACTTATCTCCTTCTTGCCATCCTCTGATATAAAGCGGGAAGTCGATAAGCCTTTGAGGGATTATTTCTACAAGTGGATCATTAACCATCTCAAAAGAATCTGACTCCTTGATTTGTAGGTAGGAGTTTACCAAAATATTAAACTTGCCCAGCCCACTTATCAGAATAGGGGCTTGCCGATGTGGTGGGTTTAATTTCTCTAAGATAATCATATCTCTATCTATCAAAATCGTATGACTCTTGCTATAGAACTGTGCACCCGGATGATGATTGTGGAGAATCTGGAATACCTGAGTTCGATTAAACCCAAAATCAGTTAAGTAATAGTAAAGCACGGACTTACTACCTTCAAAATCAAGGGATGATACTGGTATCTTAACTTTATCATCAGATATATCGAACTGCTGCTCTGCATATACTCGTGTGAGACTCTTCAGCGCTTCATGGGTATCATGGGCGATATCTGCTGCCTGCTTTATTCCCTTATCAGATGAGGGTCTTAGCTTAGTAAGTGCTGGTCTGATGATCGCTCTGATGGCATTGCGACGATAATCTAACTTTTGATTAGAGCTATCCTCACGATAGGCGAGGCCATGCGCTGATGCATAGTCTATGATCTCATCTCTATGCACATGAAGTAGCGGCCTGATGATAATACCATTCTTGCGGGGTATTCCAGAGATCCCCTGAAGGCCAGCACCTTCCATAGATCTCATGATGTAACTCTCTACCACATCATCCGCATGATGAGCTGTAGCAATCTTGGTATAACCCTCAGTATCTGCCATATTCTGGAAGAACTTGTATCTCTCTTCATGGCCTGTATCTGATACATTAGCTTTCTTCTGATCTGAAATAGCCTTTATATCTATTTTTTTGTAGTGATATGGAAGCTTATAATCGAGAGCAAGATCTTCTACGAATCGCGCATCTGTCTCTGATTCTTCTCCTCTGAGAGAATGATTGAGGTGAGCTATTCCCATAGGATTAGGGTACTTTGATAGAATATTCAGCATGACGACAGAGTCTATGCCACCACTGACTGCCAAAAGTATTTTATCAGCTTCTCCGAAAAGCTTTTCTTTTTGAATAGATTTGCTAATCTGTTGGATCATTTTAAAATGTAGAACAGGTTTTATACGTTTTACAAGCCTAATTACTTAGATGTCTATTATGTTAAGATTATTGACGCTTTTATTATTCAGTTTGTTACTTGCCATGTCTTGCAAAGATACAGCTCCTTCAGGATCTTCCACTGCTGTAGTGAATTCTGATGGTGGGAATAAGATACACACAGCTCCTGCCTCACTATCTCCTGAGAAAAAGGCTCAGGTAGATGACCTAAGGAGCCATGCTCATGCACTCATCGAGAAGAGATCTAAAGAGGAGGATGCTTACTCTATGCTGGTCGTTGGATATTGGGTATATGAAGCTATTTTCGCTGGTGGAGAAAGGCCGAAGGCTGTCGAGCCGGGATACTGGATAAAGTATGACGAAGATTTTTCTTATGAGTATGGTCAATATGACCGCACAGACGGAGGTGGCAAATATCATCTGACATTCAATACAGAAGATCCTAAGATGATCATGGTCGATGATAATCCCACAAAATCTCCAGAAGAATGGAAACTCATGACAAAAGAAAGTGTAGTGATTTTAGTCGGGTCTAACTATTTTGGCAATAATCCAAAGCAAATGAAACTCAATAAGGAAATGCAAAAGCCAGTGGCGAGTATATAGCTTTCCGGTTAGAGATTGTTTAAAAAGTCATGCCATTTAAAGTAGAGCAACTATCAACTTTCTTATGATTTCTCGATTAAGAAAGGTCATATGCATATAAAAGATTATAAAGACTGACGTCCTTAACGAACTGGGTATGAAACTATCTACCACATCCTCAATCAAACCAGCGCGCAAACTCGCTGCTTGTCATTCTATATGCTGCTGCTATTCTTCAGCTGAGATCTGATCGGCTATCCAATCACCTACCTCGCTGGTAGAATATGCCTTGTCCTTTCCAGCTATATCCTCAGTCACGACTCCTTCTACTAACGATCTATCTACAATAGCTTTAATAGCATTAGCTTCATCATGAAGCTTAAATGCATACTCAAACATCATTGCCGCAGAGAGTATCGTACCGATTGGATTGGCAATATTCATACCTGCCGCCTGTGGGTAGCTGCCATGTATTGGTTCGAATACCGAAGTATGCAGCCCTATTGAAGCAGAAGGCATCAGGCCCATTGATCCTGATATGACAGAAGCTTCATCGCTGATGATATCACCAAACATATTTTCGGTAACGATCACATCAAATCCTTCGGGCCATTGGATAATTCGCATCGCAGCTGCATCTACGAATAAGTATTCCGTTTCTACATCAGCATATTCTGATTCAAGTCCTTGGGATACTTCTCTCCATAGTCGAGAAGTCTCGAGTACATTTGCTTTATCAATGATGGTCAGTTTTTTTCTTCTATTCTGAGCATATTCATAGGCAAGTCTGACGATCCTTTCCACCTCAGGTTTTGTATATTCACATACATCCCATGCTTTATCTCCAGCCTCATTTCTCCCTTTGTCTCCGAAGTATATACCTCCTGTTAACTCTCTTATGCAGACGAAATCAGCATTTTCTATTAATTCTTTTCTGAGTGGAGACTTATGAATTAATGAAGGAAAAACGATGGTAGGACGAATATTAGCGTAGAGTCCCAGCATTTTTCTCATACGCAGCAGGCCTTGCTCGGGTCTGACTTTAGCAGATGGATCATTATCATACTTGGGATGTCCCACTGCACCATATAATACAGCATCAGCTTCCATACAGATCTTATGTGTATCATTAGGATATGGGTCACCTACAGCATCTATAGCTACAGCACCTGTGAGACCTTCGGTGAATTTCACTTTGTGCCTATATTTTTCAGAAACGGCGTTAATTACTTTTATTGCCTGATCCACGACTTCAGGCCCTATTCCATCACCAGCTAAAACTGCTATATTAAGATCCATATCTATTCCTTTACGATTAGGTCGCAAACATAAGGTTCTTTCAGAATAAGAAGCTTTTATTAGATAGGTAATTTCTACAGTCAGAACCTGATTATTAGACTATTTCATTATTTTTTTCAGATTTAGGCAACCTTTTAATATTCTAATCATTAGTTTAATAACAATTGTTATAAATTCTATATAGAAATGAACGTGAAAAGGTCCAAATTCGTGTTGGTATTGGTTTGTATAATCATTTTCTTGTCATCCTGCGAGGATCAAGAAGAGCGTCAAATTCCAATCGATAAATCACCTAATCTCATAATAAATGTGATAGAAAATGACCCAATGCTCAGCCTACTATCAGAAGCCATTCTTTTTACGGATTTAACTGATATTTTAATAAATGATAGTGATTATACATTTTTTGCACCTAACAATAATGCTTTATCTCAGTTCATAGAATTACGGGGAGCATCCACATTGGTTGATCTTGATAGAGATGAGTTGAGAAATATTTTGATGTATCATTTGACTGATGGTTTATTGGTAGAGAGTGAAATCATGACTGACTATGTAGAGACTTGGAACAATAGTTCACCAGATGAAAGCTATGTTTCCATGTACATCAATGCTGATACTGGGGTGCGATTAAATAATAAAAGCGATATAGTCATTGGAAATGTAGATGCGGAGAATGGGGTGCTACACATTGTAGACGAAGTATTAGAGATACCAACTATAAAAAATATTATTAGTGACAATGAAGAGTTTAGTACACTAAGGACTGTGATCCAGAGAGTAGGCTTAGATGAGCAGATGAGTAGCGATAAAGCCCTGACTTTTTTTGCACCTAATAATGAAGCATTCGAGAGATTTTTGGTTGTATTATCATTAGAGAGTTTGGACGATATTCCTGATGATACTCTAAGAGATATTGTCCAATATCATTTTATAGAATCTAATATTAAAAAGAATGACTTTAGAACGGGAAAACTCAATACATTGAATCCGAAAAACGATATCGAAGTTGAGATAGGAACTGATATCAGAATTAATAATCATGTGACACTGACTAACGCTGATATACAAAGTGCGAATGGCGTCGTACACATGATTGACGAAGTACTATTACCATCGTCCTAACAATTAGCCATAGACGGAGTAGCTGCGTACATATCACATTAAATTAATTAAAAACTAAAAGCATACACTTGTAACTGCAATAGAAATTGATGCTGTCAATAGAGAAACTGAAAGGAGGAAACAGGGAGGCTCAAAAAGAGCTCTATGACACACATAAAGTGGCAATGTATAAGTTGTGCAGGATGTATATATTCGATAAAAATTTAGCAGAGGATTTACTTCATGATGGCTTTATAAAAGTCTTTAACCATGTAAGTAAGTATGATCAAAGCAAAGGGAATATTGTAGCATGGATGCGTAAAGTATTTACTAATACTTGCTTGATGCATTTACGTAAAAATAAGTTGATATACAACGAGTTAGAAATCAATAATGCAATCAGTTCACTTTCAGAGTCTATAGATCCTGAAGAGTTAAATTTATTGAGTATGGATCAGATATTTAAACTTCTCCATCTACTACCTGAGGGATATAAGGCTGTATTTATTTTGTTTTTTGTAGAAGGGTTTACACATGGAGAAATTTCTAAATTATTAGACATTTCAGAGAATACATCTAAAAGTCAACTTCTCAAAGCTAAGAAAAAAATGAGGGAATTGATTGTTACAAATTTCCCGAATAATTACAATAAGCGTACGATGCAATTGCAATCATGAAGCAGAAAATTGATTTTAGGTCGAGATTACTATCGAATGACACGGAGGGGCAACATGACTTCATGCCCAGTGATAAGTTATGGGGAGCCATTGAGCTGAAGCTTTATCAAAGTCAAGCAGTAAATCAAAATAAATCTAAAAAGTTGTTTTGGATATTTATATCAATATTTTTCTTCATTCTCTTACCATTCATTTACTCATTAACAGTGAGCTATCATACAAAGAATATAGAACCATCCCAAAAATCTAAAGTAAATATCAAAAAGCCTACCGTTATAAATATTCCTACCAAATCAGTCAAAGAACAATCTCTGGAATCAAATACTGGTAGTGTAAATTCAGGTTCATTTAAATACAAACAAGAATATTTAAAGACGGATGAATCGAAGACGATTAGCTCGGATTTTTCAGTAGAAAATCCGTTGTTGAGAGATCTTAATGAATATACTGAAAATTCATTTTTTATAAATAGTGATATTCATAAAGCGCCTAATTCAATTTATGACATGGATGCTGCAATTAATGAAAATTCAAAAACTAAAGAGTCAAAGTCAAAAGAAGAGACGTCGCTCAATAAACCATCCTACTATAACCTAGAAGGCATCACAAATAATTTTCAGGTTCAAGATCTTGCAGGTAAAGGATCACGCAGTGGAAAAGATATTATTATTGATGATTTGCCCATTCAATCAAAATTGAATAGCAAATACAGACCAATAATAAATGTGGGTATCATTAATTCATTATCTCCTAAAAATGTATCGACTGATGAGCTCAATAAAGTCTTATCCCCTTTGCCTAATTTAATAAATCTGAAACCATCTGCTACTGAAACAGAATCTATATTTATTGGATTTGGAGCGATCGGTTTAAATTCTTTAGTTGATATAAATTCAATAGGTGAACCTTTAGATTTTAATTTTGATATTGATGGAGAGCAATCCTTTGGTGTAGAGATGTACTTACAAAAAAGCATTTCAAATAGATTGAAGATTAATACAGGTATCAGCATTTCAAATATTCGACTGAGAAGTCAGTATAAGATGAACTTAGATATAGATGACTCTTTCTCATTTATACTACCTACTGGACGGAAGAATCTGAGCTACACTAAGGTAATTCCGACCATCAGTGGTAATGTGAAAAGTATACTTTCTATAGATTCTGATCCAGATGCTTCAGGCAGTTTTGATATGAATTTACTCATGGCTCATCAATATTATTTAGTAGATATTCCTTTGACGCTTTCTTATCAAATCATACGTAATAGTAGGCATGAATTATTACTTTCTTCAGGCATCCTTCTTAGTAATGTAGCTGGAGACTTAAGTACAGAATTAAATTCACTCAATTTTTCCAATGCTAACCTTGAGTTGAGAAACATTGATATGAATCCTACAGAAATAGAGTCTGAAAATCTAAATAGAAACTTCTTATCAATTCCCTTTTCAGTTGAGTATTACTGTCATTTATCTTCACGAAGTTCTGTAGGTCTTTCGTTTTCTTACAGTAAGCCTTTAGCCGATTTATATTCTGACCAGAATCACATAGTATTCAGTACAATGGTGAGGTCTGGGTTGAGTATTAGATATGCTTTGGATTAAGATTTTTGGAGATCTGATGATTTTAAGAAATCCCATTCGTTACGATATTGAGCATTCTCTCTGTTGCTTTGATAGCAGACACGGTTTGGTCAGAATCTAACCCTCTTGTTTTCAATCCTTTAGGTCCATGATCCCAGGTGATGAATGTTTCGCATAGTGCATCTGACTTTCCCCCAGGAGGTATGCGCACAGTATAGTCGAGTAGGGTAGGTAGATTTAGCTCTTTATGCTCATATATTTTTTTCAGAGCATTCATGAATGCGTCATATTGGCCATCTCCCTGCGCGCTCCTCTCTATGATTTCCTCTCCTATTTGTACCTTTATCGTAGCGGAAGGTTGTAGGTCAGATGCATGAGTTAGAACATATTTTATGACTTTGACATACTCCTCTATACTTTCTTGATTTAGCACATCAGATATGATATATGGTAAGTCTTCTTTGGTTACGATTTCTTTTTTATCACCTAACTCTATAATGTGCCTCGTGACTTTCCTTAGATCCTCCTCTGAGAGACTGATGCCTATTTCGAGAAGATTATTTTCTATGTTGGCCTTACCGCTTGTTTTACCTAGTGCATATTCTCTAGTTCTTCCAAAGCGCTCAGGCATTAGATCACTGAAATAAAGATTATTTTTTTTGTCTCCATCTGCATGTACTCCAGCAGTTTGAGTAAATACATTAGCTCCTACGATTGGCTTATTTGCAGGTATCCTGAGCCCAGAGATATTCTCTACCAGTTTGGATACAGAATATAGTGATGCTTCATTCACAGTCAGCTCCACTTCAGAAGAGTAATCTTGTAAAACGGCTATCGCCGATGCCAGAGGGGCATTGCCTGCTCGCTCACCCATACCATTTACAGTCAGATGAATACCATGAACTCCAGCCCTGACAGATTCATACACATTTGCAGTACCTAAGTCATAATCATTATGGGCATGAAAGTCAAAGTGGGTGTTTGGATATTTTTCTAAGATTTCTGATAAGTATTCGTAGCACTCTGATGGCGTCAGTATGCCTAAAGTATCTGGGAGTAATATTTTATCTACATAACTGTCAGTTAAGTAATCAAGCATCTGGTATACATATGCCCTCGATTGACGCATTCCATTGCTCCAATCTTCTAAATATACGTTGACTGCTATGTCTGATTTTTTTGCATAATCTAATACCTCTTGGATATCCGATATATGTGCTTCTGGAGATTTTTTAAGTTGATGCCTTAGATGATTCATGGAGCCTTTGGTCAGGAGGTTCATGACTTTGGCACCTGCAGTCTCCATCCATGTAATTGACTGTCTTCCATCTACGAATGTCAGTACCTCTATTTGATTCAGTTTGTTTTCTTTAGCTGCCCACTCAGTTATTTTCTGCACAGCGATTAACTCTCCAGAGGATACTCTGGCTGAAGCCACTTCTATTCTATCGACTTTCACTTCATTTAACAATAGCTTAGCTATTGCCAGTTTTTCTGATGCGGTAAAACTGACACCACGAGTCTGCTCCCCATCTCTGAGGGTGGTGTCCATTATTTGAAGTTTTCTGGACATATAATTTAGAATGGTCGAGTCTCAGCGAAGGTTTGGATTTCGTCTTTCATAGCCATAAGGTAGTCTATGTCATCATACCCATTTAGTAGATTATTTTTTTTGTAACTGTTAATCTCAAATGATTCTTGGTGGCCAGAACTGATGACTTGGATCCTCTGATCTGGTAGGCTGACTTCGACTTCTGTAGCTGGGTCTTTTTCTATCTCAGTAAACATGTGGTCCAGAAATTCTGGAGACACAGTGACTGGCAAGACGCCGATATTCATACAGTTATTCTTAAATATATCTGCGAAAAAACTACTGACGACACATCTGATACCAAAATCATAGACTGACCAAGCTGCATGCTCTCTACTGGAACCACATCCAAAGTTTTTACCTCCTGCTAATATTTTACCCTTGTAGATCGGATTATTTAAGACGAAATCAGGTTTGGGGCTGTTGTCAGCATTATATCTCCAATCTCTAAATAGATTGTCTCCGAAGCCCTTGCGCTCTACTGCCTTCAAGAATCTCGCAGGTATGATTTGATCTGTATCGACATTCTCAATTGGCATCGGAATGACTGAGCTTCTTATGACATTAAATTTATCGTAAGCCATATATTTGTTTTCTTAGTTTAATAATTCTCTTGGATCAGTCACTTTTCCTGTGACCGCTGCTGCAGCAGCGACGAGTGGGCTAGCAAGCATGGTTCTCGCTCCTGGTCCTTGTCTGCCTTCAAAATTTCTATTGGATGTACTGACAGCATATTTTCCAGTAGGGACTTTATCATCATTCATAGCTAAGCACGCTGAGCATCCAGGCTGCCTTAATTCGAATCCTGCCTCATTTAATATATCCCAGATACCTTCTTCTTTGATTTTGGCTTCTACTTTTTGAGATCCAGGCACGAGCCACGCTGTTATGTTTGAAGCTTTCTTTTTGCCTTTTACGATTTTAGCAAATTGCCTAAAATCTTCGATCCTTCCATTAGTACAGCTTCCCATAAAGACATAGTCTACATGTTTGCCGACCATTTTTTCTCCTACATTGAAGTTCATATAGGCAAGTGACTTCTCATAAGAAGCCTGTCCGTCGAGCACATCATCAGGGGAAGGAATAGCCTTAGATATTCCGATTCCTAAGCCTGGATTAGTCCCATATGTGATCATCGGTTCTATATCTTCAGCATCGAATTTATGTATTGTATCATACACAGCACCTTCATCTGTGATTAGCGTAGACCAATATTTGATTAAATTATCCCAGTCTTCTCCTTTGGGAGTAAATTCTCTTCCCTCTAAGTAGTTGATTGCTTTTTTATCTGGAGCTATCATACCACCTCTGGCTCCCATTTCTATGCTCATGTTGCAGACGGTCATTCTGCCTTCCATTGTCATATTCTCAAATACATCACCTGCATATTCTACGAAGTGACCCGTGCCACCACTCGCTGATATCTTTGATATGATATATAAGATAACATCTTTAGGGACCACAGAATCTGACAGCCTACCATTTATTTCAATGCGCATTTTTTTAGGCTTACTTTGCATGATACATTGGGAAGTAAGTACCATTTCTACTTCAGATGTACCTATTCCAAATGCGATAGCTCCAAATGCTCCATGAGTAGAGGTATGAGAGTCGCCGCATACTATCGTCATACCTGGGAGAGTTATACCATTTTCAGGACCTACGACATGGACAATCCCATTTTTCTTATGGCCTAAACCCCAGTGAGATATGCCATTTTTATGAGAGTTAGTTTCTAATGCTTTAAGCTGAGTCGCAGAGAGTGGATCTTCTACAGGTAGATGTTGGTTTATTGTCGGAGTATTGTGGTCTGCGGTGGCGAACGTTCTATTGGGATAAATGACTCCCATCCCTCGCTTATCCATATTTAGGAATGCTACAGGACTTGTCACCTCGTGAATGAAGTGTCTATCTATGAATAGGATGTCAGGACCGTCCTCTATTTTTCTCACCACATGCGCGTCCCACACTTTATCGAATATTGTCTTCTTTTCAGCCATACTTACATATTAATTTTTCAGTATTATCACTTAATGATCTTATAAACTACAAATATACAGTTTAAGCAAGGTTATTATTAGTCTTGCCAAAGCATAGTTATAAGCTCGATTAGAGCTTTAGCTATCGGACTACGATATATTCTGATATTAACTAAACTGTAATTAAGTATATGTAAGTGAGTTAGTAATATATTATAGTATTAGTATATATATCTAAAATAATAGCTCTATTTATCGTAATGATTCTCAATAAAATGATATACCACCATTTAATAAAGTGACTAATCTTTATCACTATCTTATTTCTTATCTAAAAATGAAGCGAAGCTGTATAAAATAGTTGAGTGAAAAGTACAACTGGTTTCATTAATTGAAGTGATTATAGGAATTGATCTGAAGACGTACCGTACTTGTTGCTGTCGTCATTAAAAAGATAGACAGCTATAGATGTTACAGTAATTGAATTGAATAGGTTGAAATTGTTTATGATTAGTCCACGATAATAATATTCTTAAACATGATTTTTCCTAAATTATCTTGCACTCCGACTATGAACGATCCTGATTCTTTGAAAGCATCAATAGAAACTGATCCCTTTCTTCCTTCTATCTTTTGAATATGCAGCAATTGATTGTCTGATGAAAATATCAGCAATTGTCCACCTTGCTTATTTGGCAACTCATATATCACTTCTATCATATTATTTAGAATCTGAGGATTAGGCGACATGGTAAATTCCATGATTTGATCTTCTTCAAATTCTGCTTTAATGCCTAAAGTAAAGTATTGGAATTCTTCTGCATTTATGTCAAAGGTGGTTGTAATGGAGCCTCTATTTTTATTGGACTTTGTAGTGCTGTGAGAGATAGTGTTGCTATCAGTATTGATCATGAATGGATCTAAATCAGAAGCTATTTCTCGCCACATGCCATCCTTAAATCCCACAATTGTCAATTGGTCTATATCTTGATCATCTAAGAGTCTATCGATATAAGAATCTTGAATCCAAGTCAGAATAACTTTAGAGTCTTCAAATACATTAATATGCCAATATTCGCTTTTGTGTATTTTCTTTAATTCATTGGATAGTTCTGTACCTATATTTCGATTACCTTCTTCATAATATGCGGCAAAAGCTTTGAAAGATTTTGTTGTAGCAGCAGGTCTGTATTTGTTATTTTGACCTATTGGATACATGAAAGATTCATTATGAAATGAACCTGCATAGCCATCTACATATTGAGATTCTGATGTCCCATTCCATTTACTCGATTCAGCAAAGTGTAGGATACCTTTTTTAGTATGATGCCTAAAAGTGGTAACTATTCCAGGACTTATGCCAGAACCTCCTTTAGAGAAACTGAGATTTCCAAAAACAGTAATAGATGATTCAGAAGGAATGAATAATCCTCCCCCTAAATTGGAATTGTTTTGTTGCCCAAATAGGACAATTGTTGAGCATAGCATTACAGCTATGCAAAAGCTTGATGCACGTCTCATAAGCTTTAATCAGGTTTTTGGTCAAAAAAAAAGGAGAGCCTTTGGGGGGCTCTCCTTCAAATATAGAAATTATTGGCTTATTGCAGTACAGAAATTAAGAAAGTATAAACATTCGTCCATATTTCTTCATTATCCTCTCTTACAATATTGACTGTAAACCCATTAGAAGAAACGTCTGTAATAAGATTAGTTGAAAAGTTCACTCCATCATCTAATCTGTTTAATTCCTGAATATAACTCGTTAATGGTGTACCACTATAGTTAGGGTAAGTATAAGTCACTTTCATACTTGCATGTGTTCCATCAGAATTAAGTTCATTATTCGAATCAAGTGATTCTACTATCCAAGTTACGTCGCCGAATACAGAATCATTGAAACTTCCAGTAGATCCTGGCATCGAGGCGTCCCATGCAGGAAATTGGAATTCTCCTTTCTGAACACTCACTCCACCATTATCTCCTTTTTCTCCTTGAGGTCCTTCTGATCCTTGAGGTCCTTCAGGCCCTTCTGGTCCACTTGATCCTTGAGCTCCTTGCGGTCCAATAGGTCCTTGATCTCCTTGAATACCTGCTGCCCCCGTGGCTCCTCTAGCACCCTCAAGTCCTTGAGGGCCCTGAGGTCCTTGTGATCCCTGAGATCCCTGTGGTCCTTGAGGACCTACAGCTCCTTGCTCTCCAGCTTGTCCTTGAGCACCAGCTGCACCTGCAGGCCCAGCTGCACCAGTAGCTCCAGTGTTACCTTGAGGTCCTGCAGGCCCTTCTGGACCTTGAGCACCAGCTGCTCCTTGTCCACCCTGTGGTCCTTGTGGTCCTGGATCACCTTGAGATCCTTGAGACCCTTGAGATCCTTGAGCACCTTGAGGTCCTTGAGGTCCTTCTGGTCCTTGAGCACCAGCGGTGCCTTGAGCTCCCGTAGAACCAGGAACTCCAGTTTCGCCTTGAGGCCCTATAGGTCCTTGAGTCCCTTCTATACCTTGCGGACCTTGTGGTCCTTCTGCCCCTTGAGCACCCTGTGGTCCTTGAGCTCCCGATGGTCCAGTAGCTCCTATATCTCCTTGAGCACCTTGGGCACCTTCAGGTCCAGTAGCCCCTTGAGCCCCTTGAGCACCTTGAGCGCCTTGAGCACCCTCTGGTCCAGTAGATCCAGTAGGACCAGCAGCTCCAGTATCACCTTGTGGTCCAGCAGCTCCAGCAGCACCTTGAGCACCTTGAGGCCCAGCAGGTCCTACAGCACCCGTTTCTCCTTGAGCTCCAGTAGCTCCTATTGCTCCTTGTAATCCAGCTTCGCCTTGAGGTCCTATTGCTCCTTGAGGTCCTTCTGCACCTTCTGGCCCTTGAGCACCTTCTGGCCCTTGAGGTCCAGTTGCTCCTGTAGGGCCACTTTCTCCAATTGATCCCATTGGTCCTGAAGCACCTTGTGGTCCAGTAGCACCTTGAGGGCCTACATTTCCTTGAGCACCTTGTGGACCAGTAGCTCCAATTGGCCCTTGAGCACCTGTGGCACCAGTATCGCCTTGCGGTCCAACTGCGCCCGTTGCACCAACTGCGCCAGTAGCACCAGTTGCACCGACTGCTCCGTCAGCACCATTAGTACCCGCTGCACCAGTAGCTCCAGTTTCACCTTGCGGTCCTACAGCGCCTGTAGCACCTGTTGCGCCAACTGCACCGTCGGCACCATTAGTTCCAGCTGCGCCGGTAGCCCCAGTTTCACCTTGAGG